>MDSV01100954.1_pt1 | contig 57629 bp, 64 predicted proteins | sample 810851 | NCBI WGS metagenome assembly MDSV01 (sample SAMN05326640, study PRJNA326480) | marine metagenome | isolation source: seawater | place: Atlantic Ocean: North East | collected 2012
AGACATCTGGTGCCCACATGTGAAAAGGCACTGCAGAAATTTTAAAGGCAATTGCTGCCAGCATAAAGACCATACCTACAATAATGCCTGGCGATATAGTTAGGCTCATAGATATAAAGTCAGCAATGCCGTCATAGGAAATTGCACCTGTGGCACCGTATATAAAGCTAATACCAAAGAGCAGCAATCCAGACGATAGTGCTCCTAACACAAAATATTTAAGACCTGCCTCTGAAGATAAGGCATTGTTACGTCGAATTGAGGCTAGGATATATAAAGATAAAGATTGTAGCTCTAAACCCATATAAAGACTAAGTAAGGAATTGCTTGATACCATAATGAACATACCGACAACAGAGAGCATTAACAAAACGGGGTATTCAAAAATAGCTGTTTTTATTTGATGCGCATAAGAATAGCTGATAGCCATGACACCCAAAGCCGAGCCTAAAATCAAAACTTTCAAAAACTGACTAAATGGATTGGTTTTAATCATGTCGCTAAAGGCTGTGCCGATATATCCATTAAATGAATATAGCAATAAGATACCTGTTAGTGCTAGTAAACCAATAGCCCCTTTAAAGACCATTTTAGAATCCATATTCTTTGAATATGCACCGAACATTAAGAGTATCATGGCACTCAGCGTTAAAAACAGCTCAGGGATTATATTATATATATCGTATGATAAAATCATCATGAGGGTGAAACCTCCGTTTTTTCCTCGTCAAGAAGCGAAGGTTGATCCGCTGCTTTTTCTATTTTCAATTGATATGTACTGATAAGCTTTACAACTGAAGGGCCTGTTACATTTAAAATAAGATTAGGACACACACCTAATACGATCACCATTGCGGCCATTGGAATGAGCAGCACACGCTCTTTATTATTAATATCCTTTAATTTGGCGGCATCTTTATTAATTTGTGCGCCAAATACAACTTTTCTGTACAACCACAACATATATGGCGCACCAAGAATAAGCCCTGTTGCAGCAAAGAGTGTTGTCAAAACGCTAACTTGATATGTGCCAATTAACACTAAGAACTCACCGACGAAACCCGATGTACCTGGCAGGCCAACAGAAGCTAACATAAAGACCATAAAGACAACGGCATAATGCGGCATATTTTTTACCAGCCCGCCATAACGACTAATCTCTCTTGTGTGTAGGCGATCATAAACAACACCAACACAAAGAAAGAGTGCTGCTGACACAACGCCATGCGAGATCATCTGGAAGATACCACCTTGCACGCCCTGCTCTGTCATTGAAAACAAGCCAAGCGTCACATAGCCCATATGCGCCACAGATGAATAAGCGATCAATTTCTTCATATCATCTTGCACAAGTGCCACAAGAGATGTGTACACAATGGCTATAATACTAAGGCCAAAAACCATCGGTTGGAAAAACTCAGAGGCTTCTGGGAACATTGGCAGTGAGAAACGCAAGAACCCGTAACCACCCATCTTTAGAAGAACACCAGCAAGTATTACAGAGCCCGCCGTAGGTGCTTCCACATGAGCATCTGGTAACCATGTATGTACTGGCCACATCGGCATCTTCACGGCAAAGCTAGCGAAGAAAGCAAGCCATAGCCATATTTGCATGTTATAGGGCAAAGACTCACTCTTAGGCCCTATCAATGACACAATATCTGTCGTGCCTGTTTTGATATACAAAGCGATCATACCAACTAGCATCAAAACAGAACCAAGGAGCGTGAATAAGAAAAACTTATAAGATGCGTAAACACGACGTTTGCCACCCCAAACACCAATAATGATAAACATTGGGATAAGTACTGCTTCAAAGAAAATATAGAACAAGAATAAATCGAGTGCCAAAAACGTCCCGATCATTAAGCTTTCAAGTACCAAGAAAGCGATCATGTATTCTTTGAAACGTTTGCTAATAGATTTCCAGCTTGCAATGATACATACAGGCGTTAAAGCCGCTGATAAAACGACAAAGAAAAGCGATATACCATCAACACCCATCTTGTAGGTTAAGCCAAGTGAGGGGAACCACTCAATCTGCTCAACAAATTGAAAATCAGGTGACATAGGGTTGAAACGGGCTAATAAAAACAGTGATAAACCAAATGTAAACATAGACGCAAAAAGTGCAGCATTACGTGCGTTTTTCGCCACAGTCTTTTCATCACCTTGAATGGTAATGATAAACAATACTGCAATTAATGGCAGAAATGTTAAGAGTGACAATAAAGGAAATTCAATCACGGCAACATACCCCCTAAAAATGCGGTATCAATCAAACCGCTGCGATACAAAACCCAAGCAATCAGAGCCACTACACTAATCACCATGATGAACACATAATGAAAAACATAGCCCGATTGTGCCGATTTTAATTTCATAGAAAACTTATTTGATAATGAGGCAATGCCATCTGGCCCCATACCATTAATGACAGTCCCGTCACCACGCTTCCAGAAAAATAACCCTAACCCCCAAGCAGATTTCAAAAAGACTGTGTCATAGATGTTATCGAAATACCATTTGTTGAAAAATAACGCATGGATAGGTTTGAAAATAGATTTTGATACCTCAGCAATTTTTGGCCAAAGAATGTAGCAAAGATACGCAGAGAAGATACCCAGCAATCCAATACCAATAGGCAGCTTCTTGACCCACCAAGGAACGTGATGTGCGGCTTCTATTGTGTCGTTATCATGCAATACCTTTATGCTTTCGCCCCAGAATTCAGCACGGTGATGTCCTGCAAAATACTCATAGGCCGCATAGCCTGCAAAGATAGCACCCGCCGCTAAAACATATAATGGGATCAACATAATTTGAGGTGATTCATGTACATGCGACATAACTTTATTGCTTGCACGGGGCTTACCGTGGAACGTCATAAAGATTAGACGCCATGAATAAAACGCTGTTAAAAGAGCTGCGGCAATACCAAGCCAGAAAGCGATCATGCCTTGCTGTGAATGATCTGCAAAAGCAGATTCTAAGATTAAGTCTTTCGAGTAATAACCCGCAAAGAATGGCATCCCAGCCAATGCCAAAGAGCCAATCCACATAAGCGCATAAGTCATTGGAATTTTTTTCCAGATACCGCCCATATTGCGCATATCTTGCTCATCGGACATAGCGTGAATCACAGAGCCCGCCCCTAAGAATAATAGGGCTTTAAAGAAAGCATGTGTCATTAAATGAAACATGGCCGCTGAATAGGCAGAAACGCCGAGTGCAAAGAACATATAACCAAGCTGACTCATTGTTGAATAAGCAATGACACGTTTAATATCAAATTGCGTCATACCAATCGTTGCAGCAACTATAGCGGTGGCCGCACCAACATAGGTGACAACTTCTAAAGCGATTGGTGCATATTCATAAAGTGGTGAGAAACGAGCAACAAGGAACACCCCTGCAGTCACCATCGTTGCAGCATGAATAAGAGCTGACACAGGTGTTGGGCCCTCCATCGCATCGGGCAGCCATGTGTGTAACCCAAGTTGTGCCGACTTACCCATGGCGCCTACAAAAAGCAATAAGCAAGACAGTGTTAATGCGTGAACCTGAAAGCCAAGAAAATTAAAATTGGTTGAGGCCAGATCAGCCGCTTGAGCAAAAATCTCATCAAACTGCACTGAGCCAAACACCATAAACACTGTAAAAATACCAAGAGCTAAACCGAAGTCACCGACACGGTTGACGATAAAAGCTTTCATCGCCGCACGGTTGGCTGAGTCTTTTGTATTCCAGAAACCGATTAATAAGTAAGACGCTAAACCAACCCCTTCCCAGCCAAAGAACAGCTGTATCAGGTTATCTGCCGTTACCAACATAAGCATTGCGAAGGTAAATAAGCTTAAATAGCTCATAAACCGTGCTTGATTTGCATCATGGCTCATATAACCAACAGAATATACATGCACACAAGCCGATACGGTCGTAATAACGATCAACATAACGGCGGTTAGCTGGTCAACACGCAAAGACCAATCAACCATAAAGTCGCCAACAGATATCCATTGCCCTAAAAAAACAACGCTTGGATTATGATTAAAAATAACATCATAACCGATAAACCACGACAAAATCGCTGCTGATATTAGACCTGTGCAGGTAATGATTTGGGCACCACGGTCACCAAATGCTTTACCACCAAAAAAGGATAGTAAAAAACCAATAAGCGGTAAGAAGATTGCCCAAATTATCATATGTACTACCCTTTAAGCTCCGAAATATCTTCTACGGCAATAGAACCTTTGTTACGGAAGAACACCACAAGAATAGCTAAGCCGATTGCTGCCTCAGCGGCTGCTACTGTTAGGATAAACATTGTAAATATTTGCCCTGTGATATCACCCATAAAGGCTGAGAAGGCAACAAAGTTAATGTTAACGGCCAAGAGCATTAGCTCAATGGACATTAAAATAATAATCACATTTTTGCGGTTTAAGAAGATGCCGAACACGCCAATCGTAAAAACAATGCCGGCAAGGATAAGATAATGTTGCAATGAAAGAACTGTATCCACCATCTGATTAAACCCCTGTCCCGCTTGCTACTTTTTTGATTTCTATGGCGTCTTTTTTTGTACGCGTTACTTGTTCTTTAATATTCTGGCGTAAAACCCCTGCTCGCTTTCTATGGGTCAGGACAATTGCCCCGATCATAGCCACAAATAAAATAAGGCCAGCCAACTGGAACGGAAACACATAATCGGTATAAAGAATATGGCCAATCTCTTGAGTATTGGTCATGCCGCTGACTAGAATCTCATTGGTGTTATCAGGTAAAACCCAGCCAGAGAATAAATATATAAATTCAGCCAATAGCACAGCACCAATAATAAGACCTAAAGGCACATATTGCATTGCCCCTTTGCGTAAATCATTGAAACGTACATCGAGCATCATCACAACAAAAAGAAAAAGAACAGCAACAGCACCGACATAGACAATCGCCAGAATCATGGCGACAAATTCGGCACCTATTAAAATAAATAATCCTGAAGCATTAAAAAAACCTAGAATCAGAAACAGAACAGAATGCACAGGATTGCGCATGGAAATCACTGCAACAGCACTGAAAATCAGTATAAAAGCGAATAGATAAAAAGTTAGTGTCTCAATCATTTGGCACAAGCCTACTTCTATCATGCGTCAAGTTCAAGACAGCTTTTTGATTATTCCAAAGGTATTTTTAGCTTGAGAGCTTGCCAGAAAAAAACGAATACCATAGGCTTTTGATATCAATAACCATATTTCATGTAGAGAAGTGACTATGAAAAAATTATCTTTAGCTGTCATAACAGCCACAACGCTTTTTATTACGCCAATTGCACATGCACAAGACACGTTAGGTGTTGGCTTGGGTGTTTATGACGTCTTTGACCAAGATCGAGCCGCTGATATACGTATTGACGCCCGCTTTGATAAGCCACTTATTTTTCAGATTAAGCCATGGGCAGGTATTGAAGCCACGAATGATGCATCTGTATGGGCAGGCGGTGGCTTGTACACTGATATTGATTTAAATGATCGTGTGTTTCTCAGCCCTTCGATCGGTGCGGGCCTATATGCTAAAGGCAGCTCTGATAAAGATTTGGATTACCCTATTGAGTTTCGCACACAACTTGAAGTGAATTACCGCTTAGACACGGGTGGCCATGTTGGTGTTGGCTTGAGTCATTTATCCAATGCTGATCTCGGTGACACAAATGAAGGCACAGAAGTGTTAAGCGTACATTATCGCATGCCGTTTAATTTCTTTGGCAAAGTAGCAGACTAACTCTTTGCTAATTATCTGTAAGGCGCATCTTTGGCCAAATTCGCCGCTATTTGCGCTTCCCAACGGTCACCATTATCAAGTAATTTGCTTTTATCATAGAAAAGCTCTTCACGAGTCTCTGTGGCAAATTCAAAATTAGGCCCTTCAACAATAGCATCAACGGGACATGCTTCTTGGCAAAGTCCGCAATAAATACATTTTGTCATATCGATATCATAACGTGTTGTGCGGCGTGAGCCGTCTGCCCGCTCTTCTGCTTCAATCGTAATGGCCTGAGCAGGACAAATAGCCTCACAAAGCTTACATGCAATGCAGCGTTCTTCACCATTTGGGTAACGGCGTAAAGCGTGCTCACCGCGAAAACGGACGCTGATAGGGTTTTTCTCAAAGGGGTAATTGATCGTATATTTCTCTTTAAAGAAATATTTCAACGTCAACCAGAAGCCCTGTACAAGCTCCTCTAATAAAAATCCATATTTCGCACGATCAAGTAACATAATTAAACCCTATGGTAATGCATCAAAGTAAACAAGACAGCCTGCAATTAAGACAACCCAAGCTAATGTGAATGGTAAAAATATTTTCCAACCTAAGCGCATAAGCTGGTCATAACGGAAGCGTGGTAAAGTTGCACGTGCCCATATAAAGAAGAACAACACCCCTGCTGTTTTTAAACCAAACCATATGATACCTGGTATCCAGGCTAAGGCTGCAATAGGTGCCAACCAACCGCCCAAGAAAAGAATCGTTGCCATCGCTGACATTAAAATCATATTGGCGTATTCTCCTAAGAAGAACAACGCATAGGCCATCGCTGAATACTCAACTAAGAAACCACCTGATAATTCAGATTCACCTTCAGGTAAATCAAAAGGCGCACGATTTGTTTCTGCCAAAATGGAAATTAGAAAGACAATGAACATTGGAAACAACAAAACACTAATCCACCATGGGCGCTCCGTTAGAACGATATCCGTTAGATTTAGTGAGCCTACGCATAAAAGTACACAAACAATAATCAACCCCATAGAGACTTCATAAGATACCATTTGAGCCGCTGAACGAAGGCCACCAAGGAAAGCATATCGTGAGTTAGAGGCCCAACCAGCCATCAAAACGCCGTAAACACCCATAGATGAAACCGCAAACAAATAAAGAATACCGACATTAATATTGGCTAAAACCATCCCTTTTTCGACAGGAATAACCGCCCAAGCAATAAGACTAAGGGCGAATGTCAACATCGGTGCTAATAAGAACACAGCCTTATTTGCCTGAGTCGGAATAATCATTTCTTTTGAAAAGAGTTTTATACCATCAGCCAAGGGCTGTAATAACCCAAAAGGCCCTACAGTCATTGGGCCGTGGCGTAATTGCATTGCACCCATAACTTTGCGTTCCGCATATGTCATATAAGCAACACCAATAAGTAACGGCACGATAATCGCCATTATCTTAATAATGATCCATAAAACTGGCCAAACAGATGATATGAGTTCAGTAAACATGATCTATGGATAGCACGTTCGTTTAAAAGGGCAAAATGTTTTTAAGCTGTTCTGTAGCACCTTCACCAAGAGATTTATCTAACTTTTCTTTCAATGCTTTGCCTTTGTCGCTTTCCAGGTATTCATTGGCTTTTGTAGAAATAGTCTCATTAATTTTATCTTTAACAACATCTGTCATTTGTATTTTATAAGAAGGCGCAGAAAGTGGTCCAGACACACGAATAGGTACAGATCTGACAGAGCTTTTTTCCAACAAGCCTTCTCCTAATTTTGTCTCCAATGTATAATCAACTGTCTGTTGAGCAAGATTAACAAAGCCATTCCCTAGAAAATCCATCCCAACCCCTGTAACATTCAAATCATCATTGCGAATAACGCCATTAGCAATATTTGTTGTCGCTTTAGCCGAAGTAAATTTAAATTCGCTGTCACTTGTTTCCGCCAAGGAGCCTGTCTTTATAAAGCTCAACACTTGATTAAGGCGCTTTGACAGTGCCCATTTTGAAATGACACCCTGCCCTAAATTAAAACTTGTTGTACCTGTTAGATTATTGACCAATGCCTGATTTGTACGACCTTGCGTGTTGATGTTAAGTTGTGCATCAAGTAGCCCACTTACAAAATCATCACCCATATATGTTGTGATAATATCAGCAACATTTGCCTTGATAACTTCGCTTTTGAATGTGAAAGCAGGTACGGCATTGCGCCCATCAACTAGACCCTGCCCTTTAAATGCGCCGTCAAAGGCTTTAAACGACATATCTTTTAGCGTTAATGTACCATAAGGGCCGCCGATATCAGCTTTAAAGTCGGCTAATTCCAATTTATCGGCTTTCAGCATATTAGTCGAAAATTGTCCATCTAGCTTTAAGTTTTTAAGGAAGGTTAAATCAATTGGCGTTTCTTTTGCTGCCTTTTTCTGGGTATCTTTTTGCTTAGACGCATCAGATTTAACCATGAAAGGGTTTAAATCCAATTCATCGCTACGTAAATTGAAAGTAATTGCTGGCTTTGCAAAGTTTTTAACTGCGGCATTGCCTTGTAGGTTTAAAGAATTAACAGCTAAAGCAAGGTTATCTAACGAGATTTCTTGCGTTGCGAGCTTCGCTAAAATATCTGATTTCGCCTCAATAGACATTGGCTCAGCATTTTTACTCTTAATCTTTGCCTTGATATCTGATTTTTTTAAGGCGAAAACTTGTGTGCCCATATCAGCATTGACGGTACTGCTAATGGAAGCCTCTAGATTCATATCTTTGCCATCTTTAAAGGTGAAGTCAGTTTGTGTTGGAATATCTGAAGCATTGCGAAGATTTTTCATGCTTAAATTAAAAGGATTTAAGCTAACTGTTTGTCCAGATTGGGCATCACTATAGTTAAGTACAGTATTTGATACGTTTAACTCTCCAACCGAAAAGTCGTTAAGAGAAAAACTCTCCGCCTTGTTATCTTGCGAGGAGGCGTCTGCATCAGCACTATCCTTTTGTGGCGTATCAAAAACCCAGTTTTCCTGACCTTGTTTATTAACTTCAAGATTAATAACAGCTTTATCTAAGTTAATTGTTGAGATTTCAATTTTCTTATTTAAAAGAGGTAAGACGTTGACGCCAATTTCAGCACGATCAAAGGAAATCATATTCGCAGCCTTAAAGCCTTCTTTTGGATTTGAAAGACTGGCTTTGTTTACAACAACACCTAATGTCGGAAAAATCGTTAAGCTTAAATCTTGCTCTAATGTTAATGTGCGGCCCGTTGCTTCAGCAACTTTTTGAATAATGAAATCTTTATGATCGTTTGGATTAAACGTTAGGGCAAAGATCGCTACGCCAACTGTTATGATTAATATGAGCGCAAAAAATACGCCTAAAAGCTTCATAAGTAATTTCATAGACACTACACCTTGTTATTGTGAAACAAGATGTAACATAGCAATTAATTATGAGATTTCAATATTTATAACAGCTGTACCTTAAATATGGGCACTCATCCATCAAGCGCATCAATTTGACTTTATGAAATGGTTTGCCGATAAAGCTCTTAGCGCCAATTTTTTTAGTTTTCAGTACGTTTTCACGTGTAGAATCGCTACTTAGCATTACTATGTGGGCTTCTGGATCATACCCCAATATTTCCTCAGCTACTTTAAAGCCAGGCGTTGATGGTAAATGAATATCAAGCAATACCATTGCATGACGATATCGACGATATTGATCTACAACCCCTTTACCATCGGTCATAACTTCTATCTCAACATGATTGCCAATGATTTTTTTAATAAGCGAGCGAATAAACAGATCATCATCAGCTAAAAGAATTTTTTGGGCACGCGGTTTGTTTTGCAACATCTGCGCATCATTAAGCGTTGCCTGTTGATCGGCACTTACGTCTTGCATTGTCTTCTTCCCCATAAACCTAAATAGGCTATTTTTTATTTCCTTCACACCCGCACACCCCTGCGAATATGACAATGCTACATTAATAAATTTAATAAAAAGTAAATTTTTACATCTCTTAGTTGTATTTATATCAAATTCTGACATTATTTTTTCTATAAAAAAGACAGATGATTTTCTTGACAAACCCCCTTGCTTAGCGTTATTAAGCTTATTCAAATTAATTATAAGCAAAAAAGACGGAATTTATATTATGTATGCGATCGTAAAAACTGGTGGAAAACAATACCGTGTATCAAAAGATGACACTATTCAGATTGAAAAAATCGAAGGTGATGCTGGTGCGAAAGTAACATTTGATGAGGTGTTATTTTTAGGCGATGACAAGAAGCAAACAATGGGTGAGCCTTTGGTTAAAGGTGCGTCTGTTACTGGTGAGATCATTAATCAGTACCGTGAAGATAAAATCATTGTTTTCAAAAAGAAACGTCGTCAGAATTACAGACGTAAGGCTGGACACAAACAGCATAAAACATTGGTTAAAATCACAGCGATTAAAGCTGCAGCATAATTTAATAATATTTAAGGAGAAAATCTCATGGCTCATAAAAAAGCAGGCGGTAGTTCAAGAAACGGACGTGACTCAGCTGGTAGACGCCTAGGCGTTAAAGTATTTGGTGGTGAATTTGTTGTTCCAGGTAACATCATCGTGCGTCAACGTGGTACAAAATTCCATGTAGGTCACAATGTTGATATCGGTAAGGATCACACAATCTTCGCCCTTAAAGAAGGTCAAGTGAACTTCACAAAGCACCGCAATAACAAAACATATGTAAATGTTGTTGCAACTGATGCTGTTGCGGCTGAATAAGCTTTAAACAACCCTATATTAAGAATTAAAAGGAGGGTCTATCCCTCCTTTTTTATTAAGTGAAAAAAATGAAATTTTTAGATGAAGCAAAGATATATTTAGAGTCAGGTGCTGGTGGTGCAGGTAGTTCCAGCTTTCGCCGTGAGAAATATATTGAATACGGCGGTCCAGATGGCGGCAATGGCGGTAAAGGTGGTGATATTATCTTTACGGCCGTCAGTGACGTGAACACCCTTATTGATTTTCGCTATACTCAACACTTCCGTGCAGAAAAAGGCCGAGGTGGCGCAGGTCGTCAACGCACAGGCCGCAGTGGTGAAGATTTAATTATTACAGTCCCTGTTGGCACAGTCATCTTAGCCGAAGACAAAGAAACCGTTCTAGCTGATATGCTCGAGGAAGGTCAAACCATTACCATGTTAAAAGGTGGCGATGGCGGTTTTGGTAATCTTCATTATAAGAGCGCAACAAACCAAGCCCCAGAAAAGTCAACACCAGGCTGGCCTGGGCAAGAGCTGGCTGTATGGCTTCGCTTGAAGCTAATCGCAGATGTTGGTCTTGTTGGTTTACCAAATGCAGGAAAATCAACATTTCTGGCAGCCTCTTCCGCCGCAAAACCAAAGATAGCCGATTACCCTTTCACAACTTTAGCACCTAATCTAGGTGTTGTTCGTCTTGATGAAGGTGTAGATTTCGTAATTGCTGATATCCCTGGTTTAATCGAAGGAGCCCATGAAGGACAAGGTTTAGGAGACCGTTTCTTAGGCCACATAGAGCGCACTGCCGTTTTACTACATGTTATTGACATCACTCAAGACGATGCTGTTGCAGCCTATAAAACAATTCGTAAAGAATTAAAGGCTTATGACTCTAATCTTGCTAAGCGTGAAGAAATAATCGCTCTTAATAAGGCTGATGCGCTCGGTAAAGAGCTTGCAGAAGATCAACAAAGATTATTTGAAGAAGCCACTGGCAAAAAAACACATCTTATATCAGGTGTCACTGGTGAAGGTGTCCGCCCTCTTCTATTTGCTCTTTTTGAGAAAATAAAAAAGAACAGGGCTGACAAAAGCTAAGGCATCGCCTATCTTAGTAGAAATACATAAGAAGGAATTACGATGCGTCACAACGAACAAGCCCCAAAAGCCATTTATCTTAAAGATTATAAGCAACCTGATTTTTGGGTTGAGTCATTTGATATGACCGTCAAACTTTATGACGGCTACACAGATATTGTCGCCAAAACTATTTACAAACGAAACGGTACGCATAAAAATGCGCTTACCTTAAATGGCGAACATATGACACTACAATCTGTTCAGATTGATGGGGCGGATTGTAAACACGATGTGGATAATAAAACGCTTAGCATTGAAACAGACAAAGATAATTTTACCCTCGTAGTTGAAAATCGTATTGAACCTGAAAAGAATACAGCGCTTGAAGGTCTTTATAAGTCAGGTGATATGTACGCTACGCAATGTGAAGCACATGGATTCCGTCGTATTACCTATTTTCAAGACCGTCCTGATGTGATGACTAAATTCACCGTACGAATTGAGGGCGACAAACAAAAACTCCCTATTCTCCTTTCTAACGGTAATTTAATCGACACAGGTGAGCTACCTGAAGGTCGCCACTTTACCGTGTGGGAAGATCCGCACAATAAGCCTTGCTACCTTTTTGCGCTTGTCGCTGGAGATTTAGAAGTGCGTAAAGATAAGTTTAAAACGATGTCTGGGCGTAATGTTGATCTTCGTATTTACACCAGAAAAGGTGATTTAGACCAGACAGCTTTCGCCATGCATTGCTTGAAAAAATGTATGGCTTGGGATGAAAAGCGTTTTGGGCGTGAATATGACCTTGATCTGTTTAACATTGTGGCGGTTTCTGATTTCAATATGGGCGCAATGGAGAATAAATCTCTCAATATCTTTAACACCCAGCTTATTTTAGCGCATCCTGATTTGGCGACAGATATAGACCATTATCGAGTTGACGCCGTTGTAGCGCATGAATACTTCCATAACTGGTCAGGTAACCGTGTAACTTGCCGTGACTGGTTTCAGCTGTCTCTAAAAGAAGGCTTCACAGTATTCCGTGAACAAGAATATTGCGGCGATGAATATGGCCATGAAATCCAACGCATCGATGATGTTAGCGATCTACGAGGACGTCAATTTGCAGAAGATGCAGGGCCTATGGCACATCCTATTCGTCCAGACAATTACATTGCGATTGATAATTTCTACACCTCAACCGTCTATGAAAAAGGGGCTGAGGTCATTCGTATGATGCATACATTGATGGGTGAGAAAACTTTCCGTGAGGCGTGCGATCTTTACTTTTCACGTTTTGACGGTCAAGCCGTCACCTGTGACGATTTTGTTAACTGCATGGAAGAAGTGTCAAAGATTGACTTAGCTCAATTCCGCTTATGGTATTCACAAGCAGGTACACCGCAACTGACGTGCAAAGGCGAATATGACGCAGCCAAGCAATCATATAGCTTCACACTTTACCAAAATATTCCAGACACGGCAGGTCAAAAGGACAAAAAACCAATGCATATTCCTGTACAAGTTGGTTTACTTAATGAACAAGGTAAGGACTTGATCGGCACGCAAACGCTTTATTTACGTGACCCTGTACAGGTATTCTCATTTGAAGGTGTAAAAGAGCAGCCCTACCCGTCTGTGTTGCGTAATTTCTCAGCACCCGTACAAATGGACGCTCGGTTGGATAAGGATACATTAGCGTTCCTAATGGCAAATGACACAAATGGCTTTAACAAATGGGAAGCAGGTCAGAAATTGGCACTTTCTTCTATACTGCCTGACATCTATAAAGCTGAGAAAGATGAAGGCTTTAAAACAGATAAAACATTTTTAGAAGCGATTGGTACTTTATTGGAAACTGAAAAGAGCCCTTCTTTACTTTCAAGAGCCCTATCTTTGCCGTCGCAATCTTATATCTCACAACTTCGTGAGAAGATCGATCCTCTGGCTATTCATAAAGTTCTAGCGCAAGTAGAAAAAGATATTGCTGGCACGTATTACGATCAGTTTTTGGTTATCTATCAATCTAACCAATCAACAGGTGCTTATAGTCCTGATCCAGACAGCATGGCGTGTCGTGCCCTTAAGAATACGGCTCTTAATTACTTAATGGCATTGCCAGAGCAATCAACAGATATAGCCAAGGCCCAATATGACAATGCTAATAATATGACGGATCGTGTCGCAGCCCTTCGTCATTTAGCCGAGCGTGAGACAGCTGAAAAAGAAGCGGCATTTGCTGATTTCTATGACCGTTTCAAAAAGCATGAACTCGTTGTCAATAAATGGTTCTCACTGCAAACAATGGCTTCACGTGCCGATGCAACAGAGATCGTAAAACGTCTTACAAAACATGAGGCCTTCACCATGAAAAACCCTAACCGTTTACGTTCGGTCTATAGTGGTTTTGCTGGCTCAAACCCTCTTGGTTTTCACCAAAAAGATGGATCAGGCTATGCATTACTAAAGGATATGCTGCTTGAGCTTGATACAATCAATCCACAGGTAACAGCCCGTATGATGGGGCCTTTCTTGCAGTGGAAGAAATTGGCCGAGCCTTATAGCTCTCTTATCAAAACAGCACTTGAGGATATCGCCGCTAAGGATGGCTTGTCTGCAAATACTTTTGAGGTAGTTAGTAAAGCGCTTTCCTGAATTAATTGACATAATAATTAATCTGTGTTATTTTCCTCTTCTAATTAAATATTAAGAAAGGTTACAGTCATGGAAGCGACACAAACAACAGACTCAAGACAAGCACTGCTAACAGCAATATTAGCAAGCGGTTTTGTCCCACGTTCATACCGAAAGCAGGCAAAGAATGATCCGTCATCTTATGATGGTCCCGTTAAACTGGACAGCTATACAAAGGCAAAAATTGAAGCATTAAACGGCGAACTCATTAAAAAAGCTGAGTTTAAGAAATGCATTACAGCTCAATTTTACCCAGTCGCCAAAAAAGTGGCTATTCCAACACTTAAACTAGATGAATTATTGGTCAACCCGCTATATCAAAAGATCATTGAAAAAATCAGTGAGATGGGTGTGGGTGTTCAAAATGTAGAATTTGAAGGGCGACTGGCAAACTCATATACAGGCCACAGCACAAGCGTCACACTCAAAATGAACATCGTACCAAAGTAAATAAGAGGCTTGGCTTGACCAATTAGATTTCACTGGCTACCGTGGATGGAGTTGAACAGAACATATTCACCATCCACGGAGGCCACATTATGAAACACGATCTGCCTGTCTTTGACATCGCCAATATAGAAACAGACAAAGCTCTTCAAAGCGACATTATTGCCGCCGAAGAAGAATATGGCGCCTATCTGTTTACAGGCTATGATCCAAAAATTGAAACCTGTTTGCTTGAAACACAAAAAGTTGCCCGTGCTTTCTTTGAGCGTCCTCTGGAAGACAAAATGCGCTTTGATTATGCGCAATATGACCATGATGGTGGTTACTTCCCTAAGGGGGGCGAGAAATCAGCGCATGGCACACAAGCTGATACGCTAGAATATTTTATGATTGGCCCTAAAGAGGCAACAAGTGAGGCGTTGAAAGAAGTTTTCTGTCCTCGCCCTCAAGTTGAAACTGTCTTTGATAAAACATTATCCAATATGTACGAAGCCTTCCAACAGTTGGATTACCGCCTGTCAGTGCCCTTATCGCTATATATTTTTGGTGACGAAAAAACAATCTGGGATGGCTCTGTTCACGGCAACCATAAATTGCGGGTGACCTTTGGCGCGCAAAAAGGTAATTCGATTGCACCGCATCGTGACCGCTCTCGCCAGACTATTCTATTCCCAAGGCAGCCTGGATTAACGATTGAAAGTCGTAAAGGTGAGCAGGTTTCTGTGATTGCTGAAGAAGGCATGGGGTTAAAAAATAATGGTTACCAGCTCGGTTGGCTCACCAATGATGCTGTATTGCCCTGTAATCATTGGGCAGAAGCGAAAAATGATGGGCGTATGAGTATTGTTTACTTTGGACATATGAACGCAGATTTTATGCTACAGCCACAATCAAAATTTGCGGACAGAACGCCTGTTGAAGGCTATCCAGATAAGCCAATGACAGTCACTGAATATGCAATCTACCGTAAAACCTTTAATGACCCTTATTCGACAAAAACAGAAAGTTACAAATCAGCCAAAGATGCGGCCTGATTTTAGCCTAGAAGACAATATAAACGGCATTGTCTGCGGCATAGATGAGGTTGGCCGAGGCCCTCTGGCTGGCCCTGTTGTTGCCGCTTGTGTTTATATTCCTGAAATGATACGCGAGACGGCATGGGTCAAAGAATTGAACGATAGCAAAAAGCTTTCTGCAAAAAAACGTGAGGTTCTTAATACTTTAATTCAGGAAAATTGTATATGCGGTATTGATATCCTTGATATTGAAGTCATCGACCAAATAAATATTTTACAGGCCACCTTACGCTCTATGAGTAATGCATTTAATACCTTTCAAGCAAAATGCCCTGAGTCAATAGCGCATGCGCTTGTGGATGGTAATAAAGCGCCCAAATTGCCCTGCTCTGTTGCAACTGTTATTAAGGGTGACAGCAAAAGCGTATCAATTGCCGCAGCATCAATCGTCGCTAAAGTAACGCGAGACACTCTCATGGCTGAATTGGCCAAGGATTATCCGCAATATGGCTGGCATAGCAATGTAGGTTATGGCGCAAAAACACATATAGAGGCCATCCATGAGCATGGCATCACACCGCATCACCGCCGCAGCTTCGAGCCAGTTAAATCTTTGCTATTAAAACAACATGCTTAATAGGATTTTTTAGGTGGCATAGTGCTGGTATCTGGGTATTTTTTGATGATTTCATCAATTTTACCGCTATTCACCAATTCGCTAATTGCTGTGTCGAGAAGATATTTAAGCTTTGTCTCGCCATTTTTCACAGCCATACGTTCCCCGAATATCCATGCTGGATTATTCGTAAGCACTTTCACTGTATTCGGGTTCTTGAGATTATAGTCATTGAAGAAACCTAGATCAGAAAAAGTAGCATCTGCTTTGCCAGTTTTAACATTTTCGGCCAATTCAGAAGCTTGTGAAATATTGGTCAGCGTAATCTTCTTCGCTTTCGGAAAGAGACGATTTGCCAAAGTTTGTGTGATATCACCCTCAATGCCCGCTATCGTATATTCTTCACTGTTAAGCTTTGAAAAATCATCGTTAAAGCGGTCGTCCCCATCTTTTACGACCAGGTAAACACCAGAATAAAGGAAAGGATCAATTAAGAGTGAATTACGAATGCGGCCTGCATCAGCCCATAATGTCGCACACATAACATCCATGCGGTTTGTATTCAGGTCTTCAGTATATGTGCCATAGCCAGTCTCATAAGCCCAGTTAATCTTTAAATCTAAGCTTTTACCAATTTCACCAACGATATCAACGAGGATACCTGACATCTCACCCGTATTCGGATCTTTTTCAACAAAGGGAGGCCAGACAGCATAGCCGCATTTAATTTCATTGCTTTGCATGATGCGGTCATAAGCTCTGTGCTCATTGTCGGCGGCCCATACAGGCAAACTCAAGAATGACAACAGAAATACTGCGATAAAAAATGCTCTCATAAAGACTCTCTCCAATTTATTTAAGCGAAATCATACCCGATAAGTTAAGTAAAATCAAAAACTATAAGCATTTGAGTCACTTATGAAGATATTATGATAAGATATTGACTCTTATGACTCTTTTTAACTTTAAAATGAATTAATTCCTTGACCCAGACTCTCAAATGATTCATGATTCGTGTCTGAGGAAATAAAAAGGAAGAAAAATGTCGAGTCATAAAATAGAACTATCCACATGCTTAAATGAGATACTTGCAGGCGATTGCACTGAAATAATGAATTCTTTGCAAGCTGAAAGTGTGGATATGATCTTTGCTGATCCGCCTTATAATCTTCAACTTAATGGCGCCTTAGCACGCCCTGATGATTCAGAGGTAGATGCTTGCGATGATGAGTGGGATAAATTTGATAGCTTTGAGGCTTACGATCAATTTACTGAAAAATGGCTGAAAGCTGCGCATAATTTATTAAAACCTGATGGCACAATTTGGGTTATCGGCTCTTATCACAACATCTTCCGTGTTGGAAAAATCATGCAAGATTTAGGCTTCTGGGTTCTAAATGATATTATTTGGCGCAAAACAAATCCTATGCCCAATTTCCGTGGTCGTCGCTTTACCAATGCCCATGAGACAATGATTTGGGCATCTAAATCAGAAAAATCGAAATACACCTTTAACTATCAATCGCTCAAAGCATTTAACGATGATATCCAAATGCGTTCTGATTGGGAGTTCCCATTATGCACGGGCGGAGAACGTTTAAAGGATGCGCGTGGTGATAAAGTACATCCAACACAAAAGCCAGAAGCCCTTTTAAAACGTGTTCTAATGGCCTCAACTAACCCAGGCGATACAGTTTTAGATCCGTTCTTTGGCACAGGCACAACAGGCGCTGTTGCTAAAAAACTAGGTCGTAACTTTATTGGTTTAGAGCAAGATTCAAGTTATATCAAGGCCGCTCAAAAACGGATTGATGAGACCACCCTTCTTGAGGAAGAAGAGCTCAAGCAAATGCCTGATAAGAAATCCGAACAACGGGTACCTTTCGGGAATTTGCTTGATGTTGGTCTTTTGGAACCAGGTACAATTTTATACACACCTGACAATAAGATGCAGGCACGTGTGCGTGTGGATGGCTCAATTGCTGCCAAAACTACTTTGGGCAGTTATCAAGGCTCGATACATAAAGTCGGTGCAGCACTACAAAACCGCCCATCTTGTAATGGCTGGACATATTGGCATTACAAACGTGGTGATCGTCAAATGCCGCTCGATACACTTCGTCAAAAATATAAAGACAATATAAAAACAATCCAATAAGTGGATAAGTAAATTTATTTTTCTTGCAACAAATAGCGTTTATTTGCTAAAGCCAGAATATGAACAATTTATTGACCAAGATTACTTCTCAAAAGAAGCCAACGACATATGCCGACCTAGCGGCCAACACAAACCAAACACTTATTCGTGAAGACAACACTGTTTTTGTCAGAGATTTTATCATCCCCTGCTCAATTGGTTTTTATGCACATGAGCGTGATGTAAAACAACAAGTCCGTATTAACATTGCGGCAGACATTGCTGCCGAAGACTTTGGTAACGTTGTGACAGTTAAAGACACGGTCTATCCTGAGCAATTTATTGAATATGCGCGCAATGTTGCCAATGAAGGTCATTTCGCATTACTCGAAAACTTTGCCGATAGCTTAGCGCGTAAATGCTTTGTTGAGTCACGTATTGAGATGCTTGATATTACGGTTGAGAAAATTGAAACAGGCTGTGAAGCGCAAGCATTAGGTTTTTCAGCCAGCTATAGCCGCAGATAACTTGTTATCTAACTTTGTTAGATAACAACAGTATCTTTAGGTCAGGATCTTCAAAAATTTCGTAAGACTCAACCACACCTTTCAGATTGGCCGTGTTATACGTTGCACTAGCTACCAAACCATCATAACCAGAAATACGGAAGTTAAGCTTTAAAAACACTGCACGATTTTTGTTGTTGTTATCATTCATATTCATCACAAGATCATTCGCACGCCCCTGCGATAAAGGCAAATTCGGTAAATTAAAAGCATCCTTAAAGCTAACATTCACAACATCAGGGTACTCAAGAACAGAGTCTTTAAGTTCGCAATACCCTTCAAAGTCACTTTTATCGAGAATATTAATGAAATTAACATTGTCCATTTTGCTGTTATCTTTGAATTCGAACGCCTGACTTTCAAAATCATATCTATTTAAAAACAAAGGAATAACTACATAGTAACGATTAGGAAAGCTCGCTCTGTTACGCTTTAACTCTTCAGCAATACCCTGCCTGATCCGCTCCCACTGAAAATCATTACGATAATACCGCCTATAAACATCACAATCATGGATACGGGCAAATTCATCAACTGCCTTTTGTTCAGAAATATCATGCAAAGACAACCACCAATAGGTTTTTGAAAGGTCTTTGAAACTTACTTTTATATAGTCATCACGAATTTCTGGCTTTTCCTGCGCTTGAACAGAAAAGCTCATTAAGAAAACGACGATGATAAAGACATATTTCATAACGTTAAATCCTTGGCCAAAAGATAGGCTTTTTTAAAGACAGTTGGTAACCCTAACTGAACACCCTCCTTTATAGGATAAATAGTATAAGATGATTGTAAAGGAAGACTTAATAGATCGCTGCATTCTGCGATATAAATATCCAGTCTTAATTCAAAATGCGTAAAGACGTGCTTAATATGTTGTTTTGTAGGCTTGAGTTTAAATTTTTTAAATGTTGGGGGTGTCTTTGGTTCAGTCTCCCAAGATGATGTAGGTAGCGCTATCATACCACCCAAAAGCCCCTTTTCAGGACGCTTTTCAAACAATGCATTACCTTGCCTATCAGTAATCCAATAGACCGCTCCATAGCGTTTAGGGCGTTCCTTTTTAGGCGCTTTAATGGGATACAAAGCACTCTTCCCTGCCTTGTAGGCATTACATTGTGCTAACACAGGGCATTCAGTGCATTTTGGCGAGGTCGGCGTACAAATCATACTCCCTAAATCCATTAACGCCTGGGCATAATCACTCGGGCGATCATCACGGTTTTCTGATAATACTTTTGCAAATTTTTTTGTCTGTTTCTTTCCTTCGGGAAAGGGTGTTTCTATCTTAAAAACACGTGACATGATGCGCTCAACATTGCCATCAACAACGGTTGAGGGTAAATCAAACGCAATGGAGGTAATCGCTGAAGCTGTATAATCTCCTATGCCTGGTAATTGCTTTAATGCTTCATAATTATTGGGGAATACCCCGCTATATTCATTCACAACAGTTTGGGCACATTTATGTAAGTTACGTGCTCGAGCATAATAACCGAGCCCTGCCCATTCTTTCATAATATCTTCTTGATCCGCGGCAGCCATATCTTTTACGGAGGGCCATAGTCCGATAAATTTCAAAAAATAAGGAATAACGGTAGGAACAGTGGTTTGCTGCAGCATTATCTCTGATAACCATACATGATAAGGGTTAGGTTTTGTCCCTATAGGCGCACGCCATGGTAGTGTACGGTGGTGTCTGTCATACCAATGTAAAATACTTGACCTGAATGTATCGATAAAATTGCTTTTTATTATGTTTTTCTCTACTGTCATTTTATGGGTGTTAAGCATAGTTCATCACTGGTTAGGCAATTATCAAAAGTAATGTTTGATAAAAAACATGTGGCTTTTGGCCGCATTCTTGATAATTGGGAGCAGATTACAGGGGAAACCCTTTCAAAGCAATCCGCTCCTTTAGCTGTACGTTATCGTAAAAACAAAGATGGCGCCCCAACCGCTATTCTAAAAGTAGCAGTGCCTAGTGCTTCGGCAACCACCTTTGCTTATCAGAAAATGCTGATGATTGAGCGTATCAACCAACTTATCGGCAAACCACGCTTTACAGATATGCTCTTTGAACATCAAAGCCCTCAACAGTTCAAAATATCTGAAAATGAACAATCCTCCTTTAAGCGAGAAAATAAAGAAATCTCACCTGATTTAAAGGAAATGATTGACGGCATAGAGGATAAGGATTTACAACTACGCCTGTCTCGCTATATAACAGCAGCACATCAGTAATAAATTAAGTTTAAGAAAGCGAATTAAACATGAAAGTAAATGCAGGGAGCGCTCGTGCAGGCCATGTCATTGAATTAGACGGCAAAGTTTTTAAAATCGTAAAGCATGAAATTGTTACACCCGGTAAAGGCCGTGCCCTTATCCATTTTGAATTACGTGACTTGATGACAGGTCGTAAGGACGTATCTCGTCACTTCACAGATGAAACAATTGAACGTGCAACATTAGAACAACATAAAGCGCAATTCTTATATGAAGCTGATGAAAAATATCACTTCATGAATAACGAAACATTTGCTCAGTTTGAAATTGACTTAGAAACGATTGGGGAAGACTTTGCGCCATTTCTACAAGATGGCATGACCGTCGAGTTAGAAATGCATGATGAGCGTGTTATTGGCGTAACGCTTCCTTCAACAGTTATACTAGAAGTTGTTGAGACAGAACCCGTTATCAAAGGTCAAACAGTTTCATCTTCATACAAACCAGCCACTATGGATAATGGTGTGCGGGTTATGGTACCGCCTTTCGTTGATACAGGCACACGCATTGTTGTTAAAACAGAAGACTGCTCTTATGTTGAGCGTGCAAAAGACTAAACAAAACAGGAATTAATTTTTATGGCTCGTTATTCTGCAAATGTAAATGTGATGATTAAGGCGATTGAAAAAGCCGCTCGTAATTTGGTGCGTGATTTTGGCGAAGTCGAGCAATTACAAATTTCTGTTAAAGGCCCTAGTGACTTCGTAACCGCTGCTGATAAACGTGCTGAGAGCATTCTTCAGGAAGAGTTAAGCCATGCACGCCCAGGTTTTGGCTTTCTTATGGAAGAAGGCGGCGAGATAAAAGGTCGTGAAAACGCAAGATGGATCATTGACCCGCTAGACGGCACAGCAAACTTTATTAAAGGTATCCCTTATTGGTGCACAACAGTTGCTTTAGAACAAGATGGTGAAATTACAGCTGGTGTAACTTATAACCCTATCAGTGATGAGCTATTTTGGGCTGAAAAAGGTGTTGGTGCTTATAAACGTTTTCAACGTCTTCGTGTTTCTGGCACTAAAGATGCGAAACTGGCGACGATTGGTGTTGGTGACAATATGCCCGCTACACCTATTGAGAATTATTACGGCAAATTAGAAAAAATAGAAGCACGTTTTGCTAAATCTCGTAACTTTGGCGCATCAGCTCTTGATTTAGCCTATGTAGCAGCAGGACAATTTGATGCTTATTGGTGTCAAGGTTTTCAACCATGGGATTGCGCAGCAGGTATTTTGCTGATCAGAGAGGCTGGCGGTGTAATCACGACTATAGAGAACAAACCCGACGTTCTAAATAGCGATAACTGTGTGGCTGGCAATAGTCTCATGCAGGCAGAACTGCTTAAAATAGTAAAATAATCATCAAATCCGCTTATTTTGTGGAAAAACGCCCTATTTATGCCTAGTTTGTTTGACAAACTGAAGGCTTATCGTGAATAGTAAACCCAGAAATTGAGGACAATATGAGATTATTCTTTCTAGCACTTATACTAACGATGTCATGGTCACTGGCTTATGCCGAAGACGCTTATGCACCTATGTTAAAAGATCGTGTTATGGGCGACCCAAATGCGCCAATAACACTTGTTGAACACAGTTCGCTGACCTGTCCGCATTGTGCCGCCTTTCATGCATCTACTTTAAAAATGATTAAAGAAAAATTGATTGATACAGGTAAAGCAAAACTTGTTTTTAGTGATTTCCCTTTAAACGCGCCTGCGCTACAAGGCAGCCTAATCGCACGTTGCTTTACCAATGACGATTTGTATTTTGAATATATCGACTTTCTATTTGAAACACAGGAAAATTGGGCACACACACAAGACCCTCGTCCTTATTTAGCGCAAAATGCCCGTTTATTAGGTCTTAGCTCAGAAGAGTTAGATAGCTGTATGAAAACTGAGGGTTATCAAGATGCCTTTGTTGCCAAAGTACAGCAAATCAGAGAAATCAAAGATGTGCGCTCTACACCAACTATTATTATTGCTGAAACAGATGAGCATATCTCAGGCAATAAGCCTTATGCGGTTTTTGAAACAGCAGTGGACTATGCACTAAGTCAGGTTGATAAGGAAAAATAACTGAGTGGTCCATTTCTCTAAATTAAATTTTAGTGGCTTTAAATCTTTTGCAGATTCTGCAGAGGTTGAGATTAAGGCAGGCCTAACAGGTATTGTTGGGCCTAATGGCTGTGGGAAATCTAATCTTGTCGAAGCATTGCGCTGGGTTATGGGTGAAACTTCTGCCAAGCGTATGCGTGGTGCTGGTATGGAAGATGTTATCTTCGCTGGTACATCAAACCGCACCTCAAAAAACCGTGCTGAAGTTGTACTTACACTTGATAACAGTGACAAATCTGCGCCAGCTCCTTTCCAAAACTTTGACACATTAGAAGTCTCTCGTCTCATTGAGCGGGACCAAGGCTCTGTCTTCCGCATTAATGGTAAGGCAGTGCGTGCCAGAGACGTGCAAACACTTTTTGCTGACATTTCTATTGGCGCAAATTCCCCTGCACTCGTCTCACAAGGCCGTGTTAGTGCGATTATCAATGCCAAACCGTCTGAGCGACGTAAAGTATTGGAAGAATCTGCTGGTGTTGCGGGGCTATACGCCCGTCGTCATGAAGCTGAAATTCGCTTAAAAGCCGCCGAAACAAATCTTGTGCGCCTTGACGATATCATGGGCGGTGCTAGCACACGCTATGCTTCATTACAAAAGCAAATCAGACAAGCAAATCGCTATAAAAATGTTAGCCAAAGTATTCGTGAGCTAGAAGGTCTTATTTTCTATCTTGAATGGCGTACTGCCAAAGAAATGCAGACCAGCCTAAAACAACGCTTTGATGAGGTAGAAGGCATTATTCGTGAGGTAATGGTCAAAGTCACACAGCTTACGACAAAGCAAACAGAAACAGCGTCTACGCTGCCTGAATTGCGTAAAGAAGATGCAACTTTGGCGGCTCAGCTACAATCATTACTCATTGAGCGCCGCTCAACCGAGGATGCCTTAAAGCGCATTGACGCTGATTTAGAAAATGCTCGTCAAAGCCTTGTACAGATTGATGAAGATGAAATTTTTGAGAAAGAAAATCTTACGGCTATGCAAACAACGCTTTCGCTACGTAAGGTAGAGCTAGAAGGTTTTGACAGCAATGAACAAGCACTTAAAACTTTAGAAGAAAAACAAGCCGAACTAAGCTTATTAAAGGCTGATATCGCTGCATTGGAGCAAAAGTTAAATACTGCCAGACAACAAGCTGCTCAATCATCTGCGGCATTAGAGACCGCTCAATCACGTTTTAATGAATATACGCAAAAACTTACACAAATTACCGATCAAATGGCTGACAGCAAACAAAAACTTGCCGCCTTGGCCGATCAAGACACACGTCCCGCTATTGCTGTTCTTGAGCAAGCTATTACTGGACTTAAAGCTGACAAAACAAAGCTTGAAGCAGAGAAACAACGTTTAACAGATGCGCTTGATAAAACACGCCAAGCGCAGAATACCGCACAGCAAGCATGGCACGAAAGCAACACTAAAAAAGAAAAAATATTAAGTGAAATCAATATTTTAAAAGATATACTTAAAGTAGAAACTAAAGAAACAGCAATTTCTGTCATTGAATCGATTAAACCTAAGACAGGGTATGAGATCGCTCTCGCTAAGGCAATGGGAGATACCCTGCTCGCAGCCTTGGAAGATCCAGAAGCTAACCAATATTGGCAAATGGTTTCATATACACCACAAGATTTACCTGAATTATCGGCTATTATGGAGCCGTTATCTTCAAAAGTAGATGCGCCAGAAGCACTAACAATTTGTCTCTCACAAATTGGTGTTGTGATTGATGAGCTTCCCGTTGAAACTATTTTAAAAGCGCTTAAACCAGGACAAATGGCCGTCACCAAATCAGGTGATGTGTATCGTTGGGATGGCTATATCATCACAAGCCGTTCGCAAAGCGCCACCGCCAAGCATTTTGAGCAAAAATCGCAACTGGAAACACTAACAAAAGAACTGAAGACCTTAGAGACTACGCTTGAAAAAGCCGCAAACTCTTTATGTAAAGAAAAAGACAAATCAGCTGAGATTACAGCTCAATTGGATGTTGTCAGTGAACAATTAAGCGAAACCAGTGCTGAATTAAACGCAAAGACCTCAGAAATTGAAAGCTTAAAACAAGAGAGTCTTTCAAAACAAACGGACATTATCCGCCTTGAAGAACGTCTACAAAATTTAACACAAGACCAAACCACGACTGAACAAGCTCTTGAAGAAGCAAAGACTGCTATTGAAAGAGCCAAAGCAACAACACAGCAACAAGATCAAGAAAAAGAGATCACTGCCCTTTCTAATGATATTCAGACTAAACGAGCCAAAGCATCAGAAACTGAATCAATCATTAACCGTATTTCTTACGAGCAAGAGACACGTCGTAATCGTATTGACGTTTTGAATAGCGATATTGCCGCTATTCAGCAGCGTATAGAGACAACGCAAAGCCGCATTAATGCCTTTACCGCACGTCGCACTGAAACAACGGAAAAAATACAAGCACTTGAAGCGCAGCCACAAACGCTGAGCGATAAACTCGAAGACTTATTAAGCAATATCGCCTCTTTCGAGACCACGCGTAGCGCAACGGTCGAAAAACTAGAGATTGCTGAAACAGCTTATAATGAAGCCACCAAATCTCTCAAATTGGCAGAAACAGCCCTTTCAGAAGCAAAAGAACAGCGTGCCTCTATCACCGCCCACCTCACAAGCTGTGAAGAACGTTTAGAGCGTATACAGACACAAGTTGAAACAGAAGGGTTAGATGACCCACAAACCATATTTAACAACCTTGATTGGCCAGAAGATGAAGCATTGCCAACGGCTGATGATAGTCGTCAAAAGCTCGAAAAATTGAAACGTGAGCGTGAATCAATCGGTGCCGTTAACCTTATGGCCGCTGAAGAAGCCGAGGCAGCAGCACAAGAAATTGACACCATGACTAAAGAACGTGGCGATCTTGTTGAAGCGATCCAAAAATTGCGGGGCGCTATTCAAAAGCTTAATAAAGAAGCGAGAGAACGCATGAACGAAGCGTTTAATGTCGTCAACCAACATTTTCAAAGACTATTTGTTCAAGTTTTTGACGGCGGGCAAGCGCATTTAGAGTTAATCGAATCAGATGACATCCTTGATTCAGGTCTGGAAATCTTTGCACAGCCACCAGGTAAGAAACTGCAATGCCTTAGCCTTCTTTCAGGTGGTGAGCAGACACTGGCCTCTATTGCTCTTATTTTCGCAATGTTCCTAACTAATCCCTCGCCTATCTGTGTACTTGATGAGATTGATGCGCCACTTGATGATGCAAATGTTGACCGTATCTGTACCCTTTTAGAACAAATTGCCGAAACGACACAAACTCGTTTCTTGGTCATTACGCACCACCGTATGACAATGGCTCGCATGGATCGTCTCTACGGTGTTACCATGGCTGAACGTGGGATTTCACAACTCGTATCTGTAGATTTACAGCAAAGCTTCTTAGACCAATTGGCTGCTGAGTAATGTCAGAATCCGAGCCAGACAAACTTCAAGATCTTGAAGATAAAATTGACGCCTTCAGAAAAAAGAGTGCTGAACCGACTGAGCCTAATGAAGACCAAGAAAATTTACGGGTTGGTCTGCGCGCAGGGACAGAGCTTGTTGCAGCTATTGCTGCAGGTGGTTTGATTGGCTATTTTTTAGATGAAAAATTTGACACAAAACCGCTTTTTTTACTTGTTCTTTTGATTTTGGGCGTTATAACAGGGTTTATAAATGTTTGGCGTGTATCGCAAGGTATGGGAACCTCAGTAGGGATCGGTAAAAGTCAGGCAGAGTTAGACAAGTCGAAAAAGAACAACGGAGAGTAATACAACGTGGCCAATCCTATTCATCAATTTGAAGTAACGCCGATCACACAAAACCCGTTAATTGTCGGTGGTGTTGATATTTCGTTCACAAATTCTGCACTTTGGATGATGATTGCCGTTGTGATGTCCTTTTGTTTCTTCACACTAGCCCTCCAGAAAAAAGCCGTTGTACCTGGACGTCTTCAAATGTTTGCAGAGATGCTTTATAGCTTTGTGGCCAATATGGTACGAGAAAACATGGGTCTTGAAGGCCGCAAATATTTTCCATTCGTCTTCACTCTCTTCATGATTATTTTGCTCGGTAATTTATTGGGTATGGTACCAGGATCATTCACTTATACGAGCCATATCATTGTCACGGGTGCACTTGCATTGATCGTTTTCTTTATCTGCACAATCATTGGCTTTGTGCGTCACGGCCTGCATTTCTTCTCATTCTTTTTACCTGCGGGTGTGCCTTGGCCGCTATGGCCTATCATTATCCCGATTGAGGTTTTATCATTCCTTATTCGTCCTGTAACGCTTTCTGTTCGTCTTTTTGCGAATATGATGGCAGGTCACTTAATGCTTAAAGTATTTGCAGGTTTCAGCGTTGGTATGATTGGTATGGGTGCGGTTGGTGTTGCTATGGGCATGTTACCCCTACTCTTTAACTCTGTACTTATTGCATTTGAAATTTTAATCGCACTTTTACATGCTTACGTTTTTGCTGTTTTAAGCTGCATTTATTTGAAGGATTCCATTGATTTACACTAAGAATTATGTAGAGTGCAAATCATTGGCTGTATAAACGAAAAACATATTAAGAAAGGCTACAAACTATGGAACTCGAATCAGTAAAATTATTAGCGGCAGCTTTGGCCCTACTACCACTTTTTGGTGTGGGTATTGGTCTTGGTATGATCTTCTCATCATACAACCATGCAGTGGGTCGTAACCCATCATCTGTACAGGTTTTGGACAAGAAATTCTTCCTTACCTTTGCTTTGACAGAGGCTTTGGCGATTTTCGCATTGGTTATTTCTTTGATTATCCTTTTCGGTTAATTGATTAAATTAAAGTAAATTTGAATCCGCAGGACAAAACATGCTATTTAATCTTCCCATGAAAAAGATTTCTTACGCTCTATTGGCCTGCGGTTTCGTTTTATTAAATAGTGAAGCGGCTTTGGCTGCGTCTGGTCACGAAAAGCAAGCTGGCCTACCTCAATTTGATATTACAACATTTCCATCACAGATATTCTGGCTTGTTGTGGCCTTTGCACTTTTATATGTGCTGTTCTCAAGCCGTGTTTTACCTGATATTTCTGCTGTTATAGAAAAACGTAAAAAATCTATTGAATCAGATCTTTTAGAAGCTGAAAAACTTCAGGCGGAAGCTGAAAATGTCCAAGCAACATATGAAAAGAGCATTGATGACGCTCGTCATGCTGCGGCTGAGACATTAAAACAAGCCGAAGAAGCCTCTAAGAAATCTGCCGATAAGAAATTTAACGCCTTCCAGTTAAAGGCTGAGAAAGAAATGAATGCTGCCATCGTGCGTATTGAAGAATCAAAACAGGCGGTATTTAAAGAGATTGATGATATCGCTGTTGATGTTGTTGTTGCCTCTGTCCAAAAACTTACAGGTCTAACAATTGACGCTAAAACCGCACGTGCAGCGATCAGCGCACAAACGAGCTCAACGAAGAAAGCGGCATAATCATGGATTTATCTATCATTTTCCAAAGTACAACAACTTGGGTAGCATTGGCCTTTGTCATTTTTGTGGTTTTTGCTTTCAAACATGCAAAGACAGCTCTTCTAGGGATGATTGATGGCCGTATTGAAGAAATTAAAACAGACATTCAAACAGCTGAAAATCTGCGCTTTGAAGCACAAGAGCTTGTTGCTCAATATAAACGTAAGCAAAAAGACATCATCAAAGAAACAGATGCGATGATTGCCTCTTCTAAAAAACAAGCAGAAGAACTCACCAAAAACATTGCCATTGAAACCGAACGCACGATTACATTGCGTGACCATCAGCTAAAAGAACGTATTGCTCGTATTGAAGAAAAAGCTGTTACTGAAATCCGTCAGCAAATTACAGATGTTGCAACAACAGCAACATTAGAGATCATCACAAACCAGCTAGGCAAAAAAGAAAATGATGCGTTAATAGCGCAAACGATTCAGTCTATTCCGACAACAATGAAAAAAGCCTCTTAAAGAGCGCAGTTTGGCCATATGAATGGGCAATACCTCACATAACAGCTTATTCCCTGCCCCAAACGTTAAATCATCACGTTTATGGGCTGGAAAAACCATTGGCATTCTCGGTGGGTCGTTTAATCCTGTCCATGAGGGGCACGTCCATATCTCCAAGCAAGCCTTAGCTAATCTGCCTATTGATGCATTGTGGTGGAGCTTTACATCGGGCAATCCATTTAAAACACATATAAGCATGCCCTCCATTGACCAGCGAATCACGCAAGCGGCCGAACAAGTTGATGATCCTCGCATAATTTTAACAGATATTGAGGCACAAATGGGTGTGCAACGCACCCATGAGTTCGGAAAAGCACTTGCCTATTACTTCCCAAACACCCGTTTTATATGGGTTGGTGGCATGGATTTACCTGAGCAGTTTCACCATTGGGGGAAATGGAAATCCGTTATTAGGAGCTTTCCTATCGTCTTTTTTAAGCGTCCGCCCTATAAAGGCACATTAAAGCGTATTCCTATAAAAATATTGCAGAGCGTTAAGCATATATATCACCTACCTAAAGCGGCATCCTTATTTAAGAAAAACCATATATACTGGGCATTACAAGGATCAACGCTCAAAGCATCTTCCTCCGCCATACGTGGAGCTGAGGGTAAAGTATAATACACTGCACAATGCGGAAATCTTGTCACTTTTTGTAAAGTTGATGTATAATAGAGATATGAGATATAAAAAGAATATAATTATAGGAGTATGCTTTTGATTGGTTTTTACACCTATCCAAAAAACATAAAATATTTTTCTTCTCTATTTCCTACTATTTTGATAAAGATAGCCGCTATGGCACAGAATATGCTTATATTAAGCATAGGGAACGACCTTTGCGCTCATGCGTTACACTATGCGAAGGTCGACCATAAACGTAACCTAAAAAGGAGGTTTACACATTTCTTCATATACGCATAACAAGGACGACAGTCCTGAATTGAGATTGGATCTAATTGGAGCCTGTCTCGACAACGAAAAAGCTGAAGACATTGCTATCTATGATTTACGCAATAAAACACCCATGGCAGACTACATGATTGTCGCAACGGGTCGCTCTTCAACGCATATCAAAGCACTTGCCAATAAAATCATTGTAAGTTGTAAGGATCATAATATCCGTAAAATTCGTTCAGAAGGCCAAGCGCAAGGTGATTGGGTTCTTCTTGATGCAGGTGACGTTATTGTTCACCTGTTCCGTGACGAAGTACGTAGTTTTTATGACCTAGATAAACTATGGCAAGAATGCATGATTGATAATGATAAAGCCTACACAACAGAAATGATTCATGCATAATTAATGCATGAAAATATTTGTTGTTTGTCCTAGACGTAGTAAGGGAAGCCCTTACCATGATGCAATAGAAATGTATCTAAAACGTCTCAATCCTGCTGTGCAGGTTGAAGAAATCTATATCAAAGGTGAAAAGAACCCTACACGTCTCAATCAATTAGAAAATGACAAAATAAAAACCCTCTTACCACAAGGCGCAACAATCATTGCCCTTGATCCTTTAGGCAAAGAAATGACGAGCCCAAACTTTGCCACATATCTTCAGCAGTTAAAAAATCAATCTGTACAGCAGCTATGCTTCATCATTGGTGGCGCAGAAGGTCTTTCAGAAGATATAAAAAAGGCTGCGGATATGACTCTTTCTTTTGGTCAAGCGACTTGGCCTCACTTACTTGCCCGTGTTATGCTACTTGAACAACTCTATCGAGCACAGCAAATCTTAAGCGGACATCCTTATCACAAAGAATGAGACATTTTACTTTTATCATCGTTTTTCTCTTTTCAGTTTCTGTGCAAGCAGCAGATCCAGTACCTACGCCAGAACGTAAACAATTATCCCTACAGACTCTAAAATCAGCGGCTGAGCATGAGAAGTCCCAGCAGAAAAAACTAGAGACTGAAATAAAACAAACAGAGAAAAGCTTAAAAAACCTCCGTGAAAAACTTGTCACAACAGCAAAAGAAGAACGGAAAATTTCAAACAATTTACAAGACTTGGAAAACAAAAAAGAGACATTATCTTTACAAGAAAAAGTTCTCACACAAAAATTAGGTAACAATAAGGAAAGAATAGCCTTTCTAGTCACATCGCTATCAAAGATGCAATTAAAGCCCAATGCTCTTTATCTTTTTGCTGAAGAACAGCATCAAAAACAGGTGCTCATTAACGCTAGCTTTAAACATATGGTACCCGACATTATTGACGAAGCAAAAGCAGTTCAGAAGGATTTAGAGACACTAAACAGCGTAAAAAAATCACTCACCCAAAAAGAAAAACAAATTGAGATTGAGCAAGAAAAGCTTGCAGGTAATCAATCACAATTAAAAAAATTAATCGCTCAGCGTAAAAGCATATATACTGAGAATAAAGAACGACTGGCTGCATCTAAGAAGCAGGCTGCTCTTTTTGCCTCTCAGGCAAAAACGATGGAAGATTTACTAGCAAAACTACAAACAACAAAACCTACCCTTTCAAGAAAACCTCAATATACTGAAAAATTACCCGCCAGAGGACAAAAACGCCTACCTGTAGCGGGTGCCATAAAAGTAAGTTATGGTGGCAACAATGATATTGGTGCAAAAAGCCAAGGCGTGGAAATCGCTGCACGTCAAGGCACGACTGCGGTAGCACCTATGGGCGGGCGCATTCGCTTTATAGGTTCATTTAAAACATATAAAAACCTAATGATTATTGAACATGAAAATGGATATCATTCACTTATCTCAGGATTGGAAAATATATCTGTCGAACTTGGGCAATCTGTACTAGCTGGAGAGCCATTAGGTGTAATTGGTGATAGTCAAACTAACTCATCTGTACTATATTATGAATTACGGTATAAGGGGCATCCTGTTGATCCTCTAAAATAATAAAATCTAATAACAATAATGGATATATCAGTTATGAAATTACGAGTCCTCTTTGCTTTTCTAGCCCTCACTCTTTCTACGGTTTTTATTACATCTCCTTTATGGGCAGAAAAAGTGAGCGATCCTGCAGATACATATCGCCAACTTAACCTCTTTGGTGATGTTTTTGAGCGTGTTAGATCGCAATATGTTGACCCCGATATAACTGATAAAGAGCTTATCGAAAATGCTGTCAACGGCATGCTCACAAGCCTAGATCCCCACTCTTCTTATTTAAATGAAGAGGACTTTGACGATATGCGCGTTCAAACCAAAGGTGAGTTTGGCGGCCTTGGTATCGAAGTAACCATGGAAAACGGTGTTGTAAAAGTTGTTTCGCCAATTGATGATACACCTGCTGCTAAAGCTGGTTTAAAACCCGGTGATTTAATCATCTCCATTGATGATAAGCCAGTTATGGGTTTAGACCTTAGCGAAGCTGTTGATATGATGCGTGGCAAAGTTGGTACAGATATAAAAGTTACAATCAAACGTGAAGATGACCCTAATCCTTTTGATGTAAAAATCACACGCGATATTATTAAAATAAGAGCTGTTAGAAGCCATGTGGAAGATAATGATGTCGGATATATTCGTATAACGACATTTAATGAAAATACGCAAACTAATTTAGAAAAAGCTATTGCTGAGATTAAAAAAGACACAGGTGATAAACTTATCGGCTATGTTATTGATCTTCGCAATAATCCGGGTGGCCTTTTGAATCAAGCAATTTCTGTCGCAGATACTTTCCTTGATAAAGGTGAGATTGTCTCAACACGTGGCCGTAATGAAAACGATACACGTCGTGATAATGCTACCGCCGGTGATATGACTGATGGTAAGCCATTAGTGGTTTTGATTAATGGTGGCTCTGCCTCCGCTTCTGAAATTGTTGCAGGTGCCTTACAAGACCATCACCGTGCCGTATTGATGGGCACTCAAAGCTTTGGTAAAGGGTCAGTACAAACGATCATCCCTATCCCTGGACATGGTGCTATGCGTCTTACAACAGCCCGTTATTACACGCCATCGGGTCGGTCTATTCAGGCGAAAGGTATCACACCGGACATTGAAGTAGAACAAGCCCGTTTAGAAACGTTAAAAGGTTTTAATATTAAAGAGGCTGATTTAAAAGGTGCCCTTGAGAATGGACAAAATGATACCAAAAAACCTGTTGTCATTATGCCAGAAGATAATGATGCCGCTGATAAATCAGATGCTGAAGAAAAACCTGAAGACTACCAACTTCTTAGAGCCGTTGATCTTCTGAGGGGTGTTAGTCTTTATAATGCAAGTAGATAAGATATAATAATGGCAGGCCTATTTGATAAAATTGCTAATCTACAAGTCTCTGCTCAGTTTGAGTCAAAAGCATTCTTCATCTCATTGGGCATTATTTTGCTGCCTTTTATCTTCTTTCTGGGATATGGCGCAACCCTTAACGGACAAGCATATCAATTAAGAACTGAAAATCTAGCAGCTACTGTCGCACATGTTGAACGTGCTGAGACTGATATTTCGCTTGAAACGGTAGATGTTGATGAAACCGCAGAACAACTTGTCCAAGATGTAATTGAATCCGCACCCGAAGAACAACAAACAGAAATTGAGACTGAAGAACAGCCTGCGTTTTCAACAATTGATATAGATGACCTTCTATATGATCGTAGCGAAAATAAATGGCAGCCACGCAAAGCACCTTCAGGTGAAACAGTCTTTGGAGCATACAAGGCAGATCTACCTGCAAATATAGCGGTGAATTCCGCACAAAAGCCCAAAATAGCGATTATCTTTATTGATGTAGATGCTAAAACGGAAGCGCTAAAAAAGGCACAAGAAACACTATCAAAAACATATTCATTCGGCTTTAATCCATACGATCAAGCCTTAGAAGAAAAGACAAAACTGAGTCATGAAAATGGTTTTGAAAGTTGGCTTATGCTTCCAACAGAACCAACAAATTATCCTTATAATGACAGAGGTCCTCTTTCATTGCTCACAAATGATAAAAAGGACATTATTCAAACTAAGTTGGCCGCCATTGCCTACAAAGCGCCCTATGTAATCGGTATGCTGGGCTATACTGATACACTGTTTATGGATAACGAGAGCCGAAGAGCAATCGTATCGAGCTTTCTTAATAATATCGGCTTTGCCTATATACATGGTGTCAATGATATTTCTGTGCAGGGAGATGTTGCCCAAGCCATACCTTATGCAGAGAAAGATATCGTTATTGATAGCTCTGCCAAACCAAAGGATATCGCTAACACCCTTGTTCAATTGGAAACAATTGCACAAAATACAGGCTATGCCATTGGGTATGCGCATCTTTATGACACAACGCTTAAAACATTAGAGAACTGGAATTCCACACTTTCTGAAAGAGGAATCTTGCTTGTTCCTGCATCATCTATTACAAAAGGGACATTCACGTCATCACAAGCTGAGGAATAATGTCTAACACTCCCCAAGAAGAAAAACCTTACCGATTAAATGTCGGTGTCATTCTATTTAATAAAGACGGAAAAGTTTTTATGGGTGAACGCTCTGATAGCGCTGGTAGTTGGCAACTCCCGCAAGGCGGCATTGATAATGGAGAAGATTATGAAGCCGCTGCTAGACGTGAGCTATTTGAAGAAACTGGCATCCAAAATGCCGAAATTATCCGCTTAATGGACGGCTACCTGACCTACGACTTCCCTATTTACCTTGTCGATAAAGATATCTACCTCATGTATAAAGGACAAAAGCAAAAATGGGTAGCAATGCGCTTTTTAGGAAATGACAAAGACATTGATCTTAACTGCCATTTCGAAAAAGAATTTTGTAACTGGAAATGGGCTGATTTAAGCGACATTGCCGAGACGATCGTTCCGTTCAAAAAGCACATCTACGATGCTTTAATCACAGAATTTAATGATATTAGTAACAGCTTAGTCTAGTTTAAAGGCGACCAAGCAGGGTCAGAGCCACCTAATGGTGTCGGTAACAATCTCTCATTATGACCTGTCAGATCAATTGTATAAAGATTAGCCGAACGTTGTGTGCCACCTTGACCAGATGGTTTCTCTTTAAAATACACAAGGTAACGGCCATTTGGCGCCCAACTTGGGCCCTCAACATGGAAAGCAGTTGTGATTAAGCGCTCTCCTGTCCCATCTGGACGAATAACGCCAATATAGAACTGTCCTTTATACATACGTGTAAAAGCAATCATATCACCACGAGGCGACCATACAGGGTTCGCATAGCGACCATCTCCAAATGTAATACGATGTGGATTAGCACCATTAGCGCTCATCACATAAAGCTGCTGTGTGCCGCCACGGTCTGATTCAAAAACGATTTGACTGCCATCTGGCGAATAAGATGGGCTTGTATCAATCCCTGGGTTATTTGTTAGCTGTGTTACCTTGCGTGAGCGTAAATTAAGGTCATAAATTTCACTATTCCCATTTTGCGATAATGACATCACAACACTATTACCATCTGGTGAGAAACGTGGCGCAAACGTCATACCTTTGAAATCGCCTAGAACCTGTTGTTGGCCTGTATCGATATTATAAAGATATACACGTGGCTTGTTGTTCACATAAGCTAAATACGTGATTTGCTGTTGAGACGGTGAGAAACGTGGAGTCAAAACAAGGTTCTGGCCATTGGTCAGGAATTTATGGTTTTGGCCATCTTGATCCATGATCGCCAAACGCTTAATACGGCGATTTGCTGGGCCTTCTTCTGCGACATAGACAATACGGCTATCAAAATAGCCTTTCTCCCCCGTTACACGCTCAAAAATTGCATCGGCGATAATATGTGCTATACGACGCCAATTATTCACTTCAGTCGTATAAGCTGTGCCAATTAACTGAGATTGTGTAAGTGTATCCCATAAACGAAATTCTACGCGTACACTGCCTGGGCCATTATCTTTAACGACACCAGTTATAAGTGCTTGTGTGCCGATACTGCCCCATTCAGAAAAACGTGGACCTTCTTTAGCAACAGACTCACTTGATTGCAAATATGTCGATTCAGAAATCATTCTAAAAAGGCCTGATGATTTAAGATCATTCTTAATAACCGAAGTCATTTGCGTAGCAATTGTTTGAGATGCAGATGTTTCACTATAAAAATCTGGTATAGCTGTCGGTAAAGCTTCAACTTGTCCTTTAGTAAGATTGATCGTTAATTCTGCATGAGATGGTACACTCACAAAACTCATCATTACAAAAAGCACGGTAAAAAGTTTTTTCATCAGAACATATCCTTAGGGTCAAAGTTAATCGTAATCGTTTTCCATTGTTCATATTTGTCCAATGGCAGCTTCAAAGGAGAGCATTGCGGATTTCGCACAGCTCGTAAAGCACTATCCGCTGCCGCTCTGAAAAAAGGATCACTACCGTAGCGGCCTTTATTCACAATCTCTGCCGATTGAACCGTTGCATCTGGTGCCATACGCATCTTGACCGTCACCACCAAGTCTTGGGCGTCTCTAGCACCTGGCACAACATTCCAACAGCCTGCAAGCTGTTGGCGCACCAAATCCTGCTCACTAATAGTTAGAGTGGTTCCGATACGAGTCAACACCGCATCAGGCACTTGTGTCTCACTATTGGTGTCTTCTGTCACTTCTTGCTCAACTTGTGGTCGCTCTTTACCTGCCAAATTTTTTAACACAGAGGAAAAATCAGTTTTTGGTTTTTCTTTCTCTTCCTTTGCTTTCTCAATCACCTTTTTAGGATCTTGCTTGGGCTTAGGTGGCGTTGGTTTTACAGGCGGCTTTTTCGGTTCAGGCTTTTTCTCGGCAACCGGCTCAGGTTTAGGCTCTTCGACAAAGTCCTCAATCGGTGTTTGTGGGTCAGGTGTCTTTATTGGATCTGGCACGTCTACTGATTTAGGCGGCTCAACCGATTTCACAGGTTCAGGCTTTACTGGTTCAGGTTTTGGCTCTTCCTTAGGTTCTTCTTTTTTCTCAACAGGCTTTGGTGGGGCGGCAGTATGTTCCGCCACCTCAGCATCTACAAACTCAATACTAATAGGCTGGTTTTCTTCTATTTCAATCGGGTCGGAAAATGAGACACCAACAGTGAAAACAACGATAACAGCAAAATGCAGCAGCAATGATGCGGTCATTGCATTTTTTGTAGAGCTATAATCAACTCCGGCACTTTGCTTTTTATCTGCTTTCAACGCCATAAAAGAACCTTTACTGGCCCGCTGGTTTTGATATCAAAGCAACCTTTAAAAAACCAGCTCTGTTAATCGCACCCAATACTGACATCACTGTTGAATATGGCAGTGTCTCATCAGCACGGATGTAAATACGTTGGTCATCCTTTTGGCCAATTACTTCCGTTAAAAAAGGAATAAGCTTTTCATGGCCCACTTCCGTCTCACCCACGAAGACTTTACCTTCACCGTCCAATGTGACTTCTAAAGGCGTATTATTTTCTTCCGTGATTGCCTTTGCTTGTGAATTTGGCAAATCGACGGCAACACCAGTGGTTAGTAACGGTGCAGACACCATAAAAACAATAAGCAACACCAACATAACATCCACGAAAGGGGTAACGTTGATATCTGAAAATTGTTGGCGTTTACGTCCTCTACGTCCACCACGTTTTGCAAGTTGACCGGCCATTATTCTGCTGCCTTTTGTTTTTCAAAATAACGAGATAAGATCGCTGAGAATTCTGATGAAAAAGCCTCCAAACGATCGGCATATCGATTTAAGTCATTTGAGAATTTATTATAAGAAATAACCGCAGGAATAGCCGCCACCAAACCAAGCGCCGTTGCAAACAACGCTTCAGCAATACCAGGGGCTACAACGGCAAGTGATGTATTCTGTGTCATGGCAATAGAACTAAAGGAATTCATAATGCCCCACACTGTCCCAAACAAACCAATAAACGGTGCTGAGGAACCTGTATTAGCTAAAAAGGTCATATAACGCTCTAACTTATCCATCTCACGTGTAATTGTGATCGCCATAGAGCGTTCAATGCGTTGTTGTAGCCCCGCTTGTAAAGTTACTTTTTTACCACCATTGTTTTCATTGCTAAGATGCCATTCTTCCATACCTGCTTTAAAGGTATTTAGAAGCGGATCTTCTTTACTTTTTTGGACACGTGCATAAAGCTTATCAAGTGCCTCCCCTGACCAGAATGCCTCTTCAAATTTATCAGCACGATCATTAAGCTTTTTAAGCATGCCCATTTTTTGAAAGATAATACACCAACACCATACAGAAGCTGCAAGCAAGGCCATAATTACAGCCTTAACAATTAAATCGGCTTGCCAAAATAAACCCCAAATTGATAAATCATGGGAAACAGTGCCCGCTAATTGGGCGGCATCAACAACGCTCGTCATACAAATTCCTTTAGTAGATTGCTTAAATTATATTGTTTGGAAGTTTAGCAGGTCTTCCATTTAAATCTACATAGGCAAGTGTAATTTCACTTTCTGTCAACAATTGGGCATCTTTGTAAATATCCTGTTGCAGCACGAGACGGGCATTTTTACGCTCTTTCAGACGTGTTCTAACTGTAATGAGATCATCCAATTTTGCTGAAGCTTTATATTTAATAGATAAATTTGCCACAACAAAGCCTGCACCTTTACTAAGTGATTCGCTACTTAAAAACTTTTTCTCACGTAGCATCTCGGTTCTGGCACGTTCCATATACTTTAAATAATTGGCGTAATACACAATACCGCCAGCATCAGTATCTTCATAATAAATCCGAATGTCTAAAGAATGGCTCATTGGTCAAAAAGATCAGCTTCAAGGGTTTTCGGCGTATTAAGCCCTAAATGTTCATAGGCTTTTTTTGTTAAGCAACGACCTCTTGGGGTACGCTGGATAAAACCTTGTTGCAACAGATACGGCTCAACAGTTTCTTCAATGACATCACGCTGCTCAGAAAGTGCTGCTGACATGGTATCAATTCCCACTGGGCCACCACCGTAATTATCGGCAATAAGACGCATATAACGCTTATCCATACCGTCCAAGCCTTTATCATCAACATCAAGGCGTGACAGGGCTGCATCGGCAATGGCTTTAGTAATAAGTGTTTGTTTATCCACCACCGCAAAATCTCTGACACGGCGTGTTAAGCGTCCTGCGACACGAGGCGTACCCCGTGATCTTTTGGCAATTTCTAAAGCACCCTCTTCGTCAATATCAGTCTCAAGTAAACGGGCTGTACGAGTAACAATTTTGGCTAATTGTGCAGGCTCATAAAATTCCAACCGAAGCGGAATACCAAAACGTTCACGCAAAGGCGTTGCAAGTAAACCAGAGCGTGTTGTTGCCGCCACCAATGTAAAGGGTTGTAAATCAATCTGTACCGAGCGAGCCGCAGGGCCTTCCCCAATCATCAAATCAAGTTTACCGTCCTCCATGGCTGGGTAAAGTACTTCTTCAACTGTTGCGTTAAGACGATGAATTTCATCAATAAACAATACATCATTGGGTTGTAGATTTGTTAAAATAGCCGCCAAATCCCCTGCTTTTGTGATGATGGGTCCAGAGGTTGCACGGAAGCCCACGCCCAACTCTTTGGCGATAATTTGCGCCATAGTGGTTTTACCCAAACCTGGCGGGCCATAAAGTAATACATGATCCATAGCGGCGGTGCGTGATTTAGATGCCTCAATAAAAACTCGCAAATTAGCTTTCAAATGATCTTGACCGATAAATTCGGCTAATGTTTGAGGTCTCAACGCTGGGTCAAGATCGTCTATTTGCTGGATTGCTGAAAGATTGGTATTTTGCATTAGCCGTTCAACTCCTTCAGACCCATTTTAATCATATCCGATAAATTTAAATCATCATTGGCACTTTGTTGAACTTTAGACAGCGCCATATACGCATCGGCTCTGGCAAAACCGAGATTAACAAGGGCGGACAAAGCATCATCAAGCAGTGGGTTTTGCGATGGTGCAACCTCTGCCCCAGCTGAGAGGTTTTGTGTTGTGTGTCCTAAGGACAAGTCCCCTACTTTATCTTTTAATTCCGTTAATATGCGTGCTGCTAATTTAGGCCCCACACCATCAGCTTGTGTTAAAGCAGCTTTGTCTTGTGAGGCAATGATTGACGCTAAATTCTCAGGCGGACAAACGCTTAAAATTGCTAATCCTGCTTTTGCGCCAACGCCTTGAATTTTGGTCAGCATTGTAAACCAACCTTTTTCCAATGCATCACAAAAACCAAAAAGACTGATCGCATCTTCACGAATAACGGTTTCAATAAGTAGAGAACAATTCGATCCTTTATCGCCTATACGAGTAAGTGTGCGATTACTCGCCGAGACAAGATAACCAACACCATTTACATCAAGAATAAGAGACCCTTGAGCTACTGTATCGATTGTACCTGTTAATTTTGCGAACATGAATCAAGTTTAGCCTGTATCTGGCTGTAGGTCGAGTGGTGATTAGCATGACAAATCGCCACAGCGAGGGCGTCTGCAGCATCTTCGCTCGTCACTTGAGAGCTTGGCAAAAGCGTTTTAATCATCATCATAATTTGAACCTTATCGGCATGGCCTGATCCCACAACGGTCTTTTTCACCAAATTAGCACCATATTCAGCCACCTCGATGCCAAAGCGAGCAGGTGCGACCATAGCAACACCACGGGCTTGCCCCAGTTTCAAAGAGCTTGTAGGGCTTTTATTGACGAAAGTTTCTTCAATAGCCGCAGAATGTGGTTTCCACAAATCGACAATCTTCGTCATTTCTGTATCAATAAATAAAAGACGTTCAGCTAAAGATAATTTGGCGTTCGGTTTTATAACACCATGGGCTATATATTTAAGGTTAGAGCCGTGGCTCTCAATAACACCCCAACCACATTTATTTAATCCAGGGTCAATCCCTAATATACGCATTACTTATCCAGCTAGTTTTTCCATGATCTCATCTGAGATCGTGAAGTTTGTGTACACATATTGTACATCATCAAGATCTTCTAGCATATCAATAAGCTTTAGGACTTTTTCTGCAGCCTCTTCATCTAAATCTTTTTCAACATTAGGGCGGAAATTAAATTCAGCGCGTAATGGTTCACCTAATGCTTCTTGCAATGATTGCTGAACACCAGCAAAATCATTTGTAGAAGTAATAACCAGATGTTCTTCATCTGTTGTTTCAACATTTTCAGCGCCAGCTTCCACTGCTGCTTCAAATATTTGATCCGCTGTTACTTTATCAAGCGCATAAGCAATCTCGCCGACATGATCGAACATAAACGACACCGAGTTAGATTCACCTAAATTACCACCATATTTTGCAAAAGTAGAACGAACATCGCTGGCTGTACGGTTGCGATTATCTGTCAGAGTTTCTACAATAAACGCCACAGAGGCTGGGCCGTACCCTTCATAACGCATTAATTCATAATTATTTGCTTCTGCGCCATCGCCAGAGCCTGTTTTAATAGCACGGGCGATATTATCATTAGGCAAATTATTTGCTTTGGCTGTTTGTATGGCTAAGCGCAAACGTGGATTCATTTCAGGATCGGCACCACCTTCCTTTGTCGCCACGATAATTTCTTTCGCACAACGTCCAAATACTTTAGCACGCTTTTTATCTTGAGCACCTTTTCTATGTTGAATGTTTTTAAACTTGGAATGTCCTGCCATTATTACTGCCTTTTTACTTTATTTATTTGACATACCTAACTTCACTCGTTAAGTAGTTGTTTCTTAAACTGCTTCACAAAGCCGATTTTTTATAGCAAAATCATTTGTGCGATGCAAAAGGATTTAAAATATGTCTTATGATTTTGGTAATTTAAGGGTTCTAATTTTAGAAGACAATAAACCCATGCTAGAAATTATTCGTGCCATATTGTTTAGCTTCGGTGTCGGCGAAGCCTACGGTGTTAGTAATGGTGAGCGTGGTTACGACTTATTCCGTGAGTATGAACCAGACCTTATTATCGCTGACTGGATGATGTCTCCCGGCGATGGCCTTAGCTTCACACGGAAAGTCCGTACTAGTAAAGACAGTCCTAATCCCTTCGTCCCTATTATTCTTATTACAGGCTTTAGCGCAAAAAAACGTGTAGTATCAGCACGTGACACAGGTATTACAGAGTTTCTTGTAAAACCTTTTACAGCCAAAGATTTATACACACGCCTCGTTCAAATTATTGAACGCCCTCGTAAATTTATTCGCTCAGATGAATTTTTTGGCCCGGATCGTCGCCGTTCTAATAAATTATCTGACTATAATGGCGTAAGACGGCGCGCCAGCGACGATGAAAAAAGCAACAACACCGTCAATCTTGACGTAAGAAAGCGTTAAGGGGGCATCATGGCTGAGAAGTTTAACGCAGAAGAATTACGCAACATGTTGAGTGATAGCTCAAGTGATGATTACGAAAAGAATCCTATGCTCAGCGGTGATGCACCGCGTGAAATAAGCCCACCAAATAAGATAAAACAAAAAGTAGGCACAGGCGGCCTTGCGGACTCCGTTATTGATAAAGCACAAAAAGCCGTGCAGAACAGCAACGTCGACTTCCGCCCAACAGGCTTAGAACAACTCGGTCAAATTAAAGAGGTTTACGCTTTGGCGAAAAACAAATCTACTGATTATACTGACCTTGATCTTATCAATATGATGATCGCACCTGCTATGCAGATGAAAGCTAATGGCGGTATGTTTGGCTATGATCTTGTCACGACAGTATCTGATTTATTTGTGCAATTTCTAGAAAGCCTAACAACACTTGATGACGATATCTTACAGGTAATTAATGGCTTTATATCAGCCCTTAATGTCATTCTCGCCTCTGACCTTAAAGGTTCTGGTGGTAAAGACGGCACAGCCCTTGTTAAAGAATTAAGTGCTGCTTGGACACGTCTTGATAAAAAGAAAAAAGCTTAAATCGCTGTTAGCGGCGTTTGACTTAGACGGCCGCCCAGCCGTATCGGCTCTATTTTGATAGCCAGACCTGTTTCATCATCTGTTTCAACAAATACACCGCATAAAGATACATGTTCTTGCGCGGGCACATGCTTCTCACCACGCATTTTTGTCACAAATTTTTGAATGGAAGGACCTTTTTCCATGCCAACTACGCTATCAAAAGACCCCGTCATACCTGAATCTGTTTGATAGGCTGTACCATTATTTAATATCTGCGCATCCGCCGTTGGAATATGCGTATGTGTACCAACAACCGCCGATACCTTACCGTCCAAATAATGTGCCATTGCCATTTTTTCAGAACTTGCCTCCCCATGAATATCAACAAAGATCGCATCGACATCATTTTTAAGCTGGTTGAACTGTAATATTTCCTGCATCACCCGAAATGGATCATCAAGCGGATCCATAAATACACGCCCCATAATATTCACAACCAAATACTTTTGGCCTGATTTTGTCGTACCAATATATGTTCCCTTACCTGCTGCTTTGCTTGGGAAATTAGCTGGGCGCAACAAACGTGGATCATCTTCGATTTGTTCAATAATTGTGCGTTGATCCCACACATGATTGCCTGTGGTAATACAATCCACACCCATTTCATAAAATTCTTCACAAATCTTGGCTGTAATCCCAAAACCATGCGCCGCATTCTCTCCATTCAATATAATAAGATCAGGTTTTAACGCCGAACGAATTTGCGGCATATATTTATGTACGGCTTGTCGGCCTGGTTTGCCGATTACATCGCCTATATGGATAATTCTCACGTGGTAAACTTTCTAAGCCTTTTCGGCGTAATGATATAATCAAGTTTTTGGTCATGATCCTCACAAGGCAAGTCTTCAAACCAAAGCTGTTCTTCATAGGCAACGCCTATAGCGGTAATATGCTTTTTTTGACGGTAATATGCAAGCGTTGTATCGTAATAGCCACCACCATAACCGATGCGATTACCGTTTGCGTCAAAAGCCAATAAAGGCACAAGAAATACATCTGGCTCCGCATCAAAGCCAAGCAAGCGTTGCCCTTCAATAACTTTCGGCATTTGTAAATCCAAGCCTAAAAAGCCTAAATCCAGCTCCGAATGTATCGCTTCATAGCCTGCGATGACTGGTCCATCGACAGCATCCAGAATATTCATTAATATTCTCTCAAATGACTGCTTATCGGATTTTGATAAAAAGCAGGCTTTGCGTATCTTTTTTGCTTGTTGTCGAACTTGACTTTTAACATTATTTGACATATAAATACATTATGGATGATGTTTCTTTACATTTCACAATAGCGGCATCTGATGGCCCCTTCAAAGGAAAAGTCATCACGGTTGTTATGGGTAAAGCATTTGAAGACAAAGAAGGTGCTAGCCAAGGTTGGGTTATTGCTAAGTCCATACCTTTATCCAACATACAGCAGTTTAGCCAAGCGGTAAATTATATGGCAGACAAAATAGGCTTTTATTTCCAACAAAAAAGCAGAGAACCTATCACTTTTGAATTATCTCGTCAGATCACAGATTTAGTCACTGATCCAGCAGCCAAAACAGCCAGCTTTAGAGTTAAAGGTAAGATAACAAAAAAGCTTGCCGCACTGACCGGTGGGTAAAAATTCCTCCGCGGCCCTGTAAAACAGGTGGGCACCGTATCTGCTAGACCACGGTCTAACAAAGGCACAGTTCCCTATACGAAGATTATCGGCCCTGGGGATATTGGTCCCTATCGCATCAGGCAGCAAGCTCTATCCCTATTATATAGGACTAAACCTTAATAATTTCTACAAAAATAGTAAGGTACTGTATCCCCTGTGAAGGCAGGGGTTTAACAAACAGATCCCCGTTTTCACGGGGAATGCATTCTTCTTGTGAGCATTTTAAATAGATTGAATTTCTTTTGTGATGCTTTTAATGCGTGTATTGATCTTATCAACAATCGCTTTCAGCTCTTCTTCTGATATGTAGCCTTCTGTAGACGGTGCTTCACCATTAGAGTTAGCCGCCTTTTCTCTTAAATCAAACACTTCATCTGCCAAAACCAATGAAGTAATAACAAATAATTGATCTTCTGATACAGCGCCTGTATTACCGCTGAGTGAACGCATGCGCTCATCAATGTATTTGGCTAATTGACGCACACGCGCTTCTTGGCCTTCGCCGCAATCAATACCATAAGATTTTGAATTAATATTTACACTCACACTGGCCATTACGCTTCTTCTTTCAATAAAGATTCAATATGGCTAATCGTATTATCTAAACAAGCCGCAAGTTGATCCATTTTCTCCTGTGACATCGTGCCTTGTTGCGCTGGGTCATTGTCTTGTTCAGGCGATGCAAATAAATCTTGTTGCGATCCCGCAAGCATTTTCTTTTTCATGGTTACGGCATTTTCTAAACCGTTTAGAACTAAGTCCAAATTCTCTAACATTGCTTTCATATAATCTCTCTATTTTTTAACGTAATCGCTTCTTTATGAACGAGCCTGTTTTTTTACGCCTTTGCAGCATAAATGTCTAGGGGGGCTTTTAAGACATAATCATAAGCTTTTGACTTATATAGCTTTTAAGTAAATATCCACATTTGTGATTAATCTTATATGAGTTATTGAAATAGCGAACAAGAAGGCTTAAAACTAACTAACACGAACAAATAAGGATTTTTTAATGTCAGCAAACGCCCTCAAAAACACCCAGCAAGTCGCCTCTTTAACCGAATTATCAAACGCTGTGCGTGCTCTTTCAATGGATGCTGTCGAACAAGCTAACTCAGGTCACCCTGGTATGCCAATGGGTATGGCGGATGTTGCCACCGTCCTTTTTACAAAATTTTTAAAATTTGACCCTAAAAATCCTACATGGGCCGATCGTGATCGGTTCGTTTTATCGGCGGGTCACGGTTCAATGCTTCTTTACAGCCTTTTATACTTAACTGGTTATAAAGATATCACCATCGAGCAAATCAAAAATTTCCGTCAACTACATTCTCTTTGCGCTGGGCACCCTGAAATAAACCAAGCGGTGGGTATTGAAATGACAACAGGCCCATTAGGCCAAGGTATCTCAACAGCTGTTGGTATGGCACTCGCTGAGCGGATGATGAATGCCCGCTTTGACGACACACTCGTCAACCACCATACTTATACGATCGCCAGCGATGGCGACCTCATGGAAGGTATTTCACATGAGGCATGCTCACTCGCTGGTCATTTAAAATTAGACAGATTGATCGTTCTTTATGATGACAACGGCATTTGTATTGACGGTTCAACCGACACCTCATTTTCTGATGACACACCAAAACGCTTTAAAAGCTATGGCTGGGACGTGCAAACAGTTGATGGACATGATTACGCAGCGATTGAAGCCGCAATTGAAAAAGCCCAAAACACAAAAACACCAAGCCTAATTTGTTGTAAAACTAAAATTGGCTTTGGCGCACCTACTAAACAAGGTAAATCATCATCGCACGGCTCACCGCTTGGTAAAGACGAGCTTGAAGGTGCTAAAAAAGCTTTAGGCTGGGCAGCCTCTCCTTTTGACGTGCCAGAGCATATTTTAAACAGCTGGCGCAATTACGGCCAAAATGGCGGCCTAAGCCACAGCGCATGGAAAGAAGCCTATTCTAAGCATGCGAAAAGAAAAGAATTTGACACCTATTTAAACAAAGGTTTCGATATCACAAAGGCCATTCAAACCGTTAAACAACAAGCGGCAAATGAGCCAAAGAAATTAGCGACCCGCCAAGCCTCTGGCGCAGTCTTAGAAGAATTGGTTAAAGCAGCACCAAATATGATCGGCGGCTCTGCCGATCTTACAGGCTCTAATAACACTATCACTAAGGAAAGCAGCCCTATTTTAAGTAAAGATAACTATGCAGGTCAGTATATTCATTATGGTGTACGTGAACACGGTATGGCAGCAATTATGAACGGCATGGCCTTACATGGTGGCTTTATTCCTTATTCAGGCACATTTCTGGTGTTTTCCGATTACTGCCGCCCTTCTATACGTTTGGCTGCCCTAATGAAGCAACAAGTGATCCATGTGATGACCCACGATTCAATTGGTCTTGGTGAAGATGGGCCAACCCATCAACCCATCGAGCATTTATCGTCACTACGGGCGATGCCAAATACTTATACATTCCGTCCCTGTGACCTCACAGAAGCAGCTGAATGTTGGGAATTAGCCCTAAACTTAAAAGAAGCACCGTCAATTTTGTCTCTTACAAGACAAGGCCTGACACCACTTCGCACCGATTACACTGAAAAAAATCTTTCAGCTTTTGGCGCGTATATTTTAGAAGAATGTGAAACAGACACACCAGATATCACACTCTTTGCATCTGGCTCAGAAGTAGAACTTATCGTTGAAGCCGCTGAAGAACTATCTGATTATAATATCCGTGTTGTCTCTGTTCCATGTATGGATTTATTCTGGGAGCAGGATCAAGCTTATATCGATAATATCCTAGGCAATAATTCACTTAAAATCGCTGTCGAAGCCGCTGGTCGCCAAAGCTGGGATCGTATCCTAGGTTATGAAGGTCAATTCATTGGTATGGAGTCATTTGGTGAAAGCGCCCCTGCCCCAGATCTTTATAAGCATTTTGGTATCACCACAGAGAACATTGTTAAAACAGCTTTATCGTCATTGCGAACAAAGTGAAGCAATCCATAAAGCAACCGTGTGTTTACATCCTTGCAAATAAGCCATTCGGAACACTATATGTTGGCGTGACATCGGATATTATCAAAAGAATATATGAGCACAGAAATGGACACGGCTCTGTTTTTACAAAGAAATATGATTGCAAAAATCTTGTTTATTATAACATCTTCTCTACAATGGAAGATGCAATTACAGAAGAAAAACGTATCAAAGCTGGTAACAGACAAAAGAAGTTAGAAATGATACAAGCTATGAATCCTGAATGGCAGGATTTATACTCAACAATAACAAACTAATGGATTGCCGCGCATTCTCTGAATGCTCGCAATGACGAAATTACAGATAGGATTAAAAACATGGCAGCAACATTTGCAATTAACGGGTTTGGTCGTATTGGCCGTTTAGTATTCAGAGCGTGGCTAGAATCTGGACGCAAAGATTGCGAGATTGTTGCGATCAATGATCTTGCGCCATTAGAAACAAATGCGCATCTTCTGCAATATGATTCAGTACATGGCAGATTACCTTTTGAGGTAACCACAGAAGGCAATGACATCCTAAAAGTAAATGGTCATAAAGTTAAAGTTTACTGCGAACGCAATCTTGAGGACATGCCAACAACCGATAAAGGCGTTGATGTAGTCCTTGAATGTACAGGTATCTTCACAGAGCGTGACAAGGCTGCCAAACATCTTGAGCACGGCGCCCGTAAAGTATTGATCTCTGCCCCTTCTGGTGATGCCGATCTACTCGTTGTTTACGGCGTGAATGATGACAAGCTAACGGCGGCACATACTGTTGTGTCAAATGCATCATGCACGACTAACTGTTTAGCACCTGTTGCTCATGTACTACATGAAGCATTCGGTATTGAACAAGGTTTCATGACAACAATCCACTCTTACACTGGCGACCAACGTATTGTTGATACAGCACATAAAGATCTTCACCGTGCACGCGCTGGGGCGCTAAACATGATCCCAACCTCAACGGGTGCGGCCAAAGCCGTTGGTAAAGTATTACCTGAGCTGAACGGTAAATTAGATGGTGTTTCTATCCGTGTGCCGACACCAAATGTTTCTGTGGTTGATTTTAAATATAATGCGTCACAAGACGTAACCGTTGAGCAAATTCAAGAGGCCATTAAAAAGGCGACTAATGGAAAACTCAAAGGTATTCTTGGAACCTATACAGCGCCGCTTGTCTCATCTGATTTCATCCACGATGCACATTCATCAATCTTTGCGTTGAATGAGGTCAAAGTGATGGATAAACGCTTAGTGCGTATCCTTAGCTGGTATGACAATGAATGGGGTTTTTCAAACCGTATGCTTGATACAGCAACAAAGATGGCTAAGCTTTAAGCAAAAAACATCACAACGATTAAGCGTACGTTAAAGTAGATTCTTCTGCTCTCTGGCAGCCTTAATAAAGCTGACAAACAATGGGTGCGGATCGAACGGCTTTGATTTAAGCTCTGGGTGGAATTGCACGCCGATAAACCATGGATGATTGTCATACTCAATAATCTCTGGCAAATTACCATCTGGAGACATGCCAGAAAACGTTAAACCCTGTTTCTCAAGATCGGCAATATAAGCAGAATTCACCTCATAGCGATGGCGATGACGCTCTGAAATTTCTTCAGAGGCATAAATTTCAGCTACTTTTGAGCCACTACGCAATGCAGCAGGATACGCCCCTAAACGCATTGTGCCACCTAAGTCTGCGTCAACACCACGCTCTTCCTTAACATTGCCCTTTGTCCATTCTGTCATCAAACCGACAACATTTTCCTCACACGGACCAAACTCAGTTGAACTTGCGTTCTTCTTACCAAGTAAACTACGTGTAGCTTCAATCACCGCCATTTGCATACCAAAACATATACCAAAATATGGTACTTTTTTCTCTCGTGCGAATTGTGCTGCACGGATTTTACCTTCTGTACCACGCTGACCAAAACCACCTGGCACAAGGATGCCTTGCACATCTGATAATTCGTGAATTTTTGCTTCATCTTCAAAAACAGACGCATCAATGAATTTCAAATTAACTTTTGTCTTATTGGCAATGCCGCCGTGAATAAGCGCTTCATTCAGTGATTTATAACTATCAGCCAAATTGGTGTATTTACCAACAACAGCAATCGTTACCTCGCCCTCAGGCTCTTTAACACGCTTAACAATATTTTCCCAAACAGACAGATCTACTGGCTTTGCTGCCGCCTCATCCATTTTAAAACATTTAAGCACTTGCACATCTAAGCCAGCCTTATGATAGCTCAACGGCACTTCATAGATGGTTGAAACATCCAAAGCTGGAATAACGCAATCTTTATCAATATTACAAAACAAGGCAATCTTAGCACGCTCATCTTCTGGTATGTCACGATCAGCTCGGCATAACAGTACAGATGCACGAATACCTGCGCTCATAAGCTCTTTAACAGAATGCTGGGTTGGCTTTGTTTTAAGCTCACCTGCTGCAGGGATATATGGCAACAGGGTCGCATGAATAAACAACGCACGATCTTGGCCAATCTCATTACTAAATTGACGAATAGCTTCTAAGAATGGGAAACTTTCAATATCCCCCACTGTACCACCAATTTCACAAAGAACGAAATCAGCTGTACCATCTTTTTCCATGACGAAGTCTTTGATCTCATTGGTAATATGAGGAATAACCTGAATTGTCGCACCCAAATAATCGCCTCGACGTTCTTTATTGAGTACATTTAGATATATACGACCCGTGGTGATATTATCTGTCTTAACCGCTGGACGACCTGTGAAGCGTTCATAATGACCTAAATCCAGGTCGGTTTCCGCACCATCATCAGTGACAAAAACTTCACCATGTTGAAATGGGCTCATTGTTCCTGGGTCAACATTTAAATAAGGGTCTAGCTTACACAGACGTACAGAATATCCTCTGGCCTGTAATAAAGCGCCAAGCGCAGCGGAGCCGAGGCCCTTTCCTAAAGAGGAAACAACGCCGCCGGTAATAAATATAAAATTTGTTTTCATTATTCTGTTGAAATCGGTACTTCTGGTTCTTTTACAGGATCAACAATGGGTGCAACGTCCACTTGCGCTGGTTGCTCTAATTGCTCTGACAGACTCTCACTTGATGAGCCGCCGCCAGCTAAAACAGCTAAGGTTAAGCTTGTGATAAAAAAGCACGTCGCAAAAATCGCTGTCATCCGTGTCAAAAAATTGCCTGTGCCACGTGCAGTCGCTATATTACCTAAGCCACCAGACTCACCTAAACCTAGTCCGCCACCTTCGGATTTTTGAATAAGCACAAGACCTATAATCCCCAAAGCAAGTAATAAATGTATAACTAAAACAACGTGTTCCATCTTTTTCCTAAACTAAATTCTAAACTGCTTCCGCAATGCTTATAAAACTTTCAACTTTTAACGATGCCCCACCTATAAGCGCTCCATCGACGAATGGCAAACTTAAAATGTCTTTCGCATTTTCTGGCTTAACCGATCCGCCGTACAGAATACGAAAATCCCCATAGCTTGCAAGTGTTTCTTTTATAAATACATGCATTTGTTCAATATCCTTTAAAGACGCCGTTTTGCCTGTACCAATTGCCCAAACAGGTTCATAAGCAATAACCGTATTGACGATCGTTGTTTCTGTGGTCACAGCATTCAATAATTGGGCTTTGACAACCTCTTCCGCCTGACCAGCCTCACGTTGCGCCTCTGTTTCGCCAACACATAAAATAACTTTTAGGTTTTGCGCCAAGGCTTTTTCTGACTTTGCCTTAACAAGAGCATCTGATTCTTTATGATATTGGCGACGCTCTGAATGCCCTAAAATCACATAAGAACACCCCATATCTTTCAGCTGTGACGCAGCAATATCGCCCGTAAAAGCTCCCTGCTCGGTTTGAGCACAATCCTGACCGCCTAGCATAACATTACTCTTATGCAACGCATCGGATACCGCAGACAGATACACAAAAGGTGGACAAACTAAAATATCATGCTTGAGACCATGGGCTCTCTTGGCAATACCTGTCGCTAGCGATAAAGCTGAAACCTTATCTCCAAACATCTTCCAATTACCTGCGATTAATTTTCTCATAAGCTCTTTTAATTGTTGTGGTTATTGGTTATGAATAACATCTAGTTTTATGAAGTGAAAGGACATTCTTTAGATGATGGGTTCAATGTTGGAAGGCGCAAAGGGCGGTATTTTAAAATATATCATCCTGTTTTTTATTACCTTAGCCACAGGGGGACTTGTTTTGACAGATGTGGGCGGTTTTTTTAGAGGTGGCGTTGCCGTTAATGCAGTTGCCAAAGTAGCTGGTGAAGACATAACTATTCAGGAATTCGATCGTGATGTCCGTAACATGACCTATTCACAAGGTATAAGTCCGCAAGAAGCATATCAAACGGGTCTCATTCAACAATATCTTCAAACGCTTATTGGTCGAACGCTGTTAAAGCATGCGGCAGCGAGCAATGGCCTACGTTTAGGCCCAAAAGAATTAGTCGGTGATGTCCGTCAATATGTAGAACCTTATATTAACGACGAAACAAGTGCATCGGATGCTTTCAAAAATATGCTTCGAGCACAAAACATGTCTGAAAAAGAATTTACATCTATTCTGGAACAAGATGCAGTAAACCAAATAATGAAAAACGTTTTAACTGGCACCGTTACGATTCCTGGCGATATGGCACTTAATTTTGCAAGTGGCCTAGAGCACACACGTAAGTTAAGCGCCATCGTTTTAGATATTAACGCTATGCCCGTAAAAGCGCAGCCATCGGATTCAGACTTAGAAGCATTTTACGCTTCAGTTAAAGATAATTACGTAACAGATGAAACAAGAGACATTGATGTATTAACCTTAAAAGTCGATGATGTTGCTGCCAAAATATCAATTAGTAATGAGCAATTAAAAGGTTATTATGAAGACAATATAGATAGCTTCACAAACCCTGAAAAACGTAACATTGAACAATCCCTAGTTAAAACTGAAGCAGAGGCTTTAAAAATATACCAACTTGCCGAAGAAGGTAAATCGCTTGCTCAGGCCACCGAAATAGTCACCGGCGATCAAAAAGCATATCGTAAAGCTGACAGCTTTGAACAAGCTGGCCTCCTGAAACCTTTGGCTGAGGAAGTCTTTGCTGCAGATAAAAATGTATTTGTTGGGCCGATAGAAACCCCGCTTGGCTGGCATGTTGCACGAACAATATCTATAACCCCTGCTGAGAAAAAACCTTTTGCAAGTGTCAAAGCGAACGTTGAAAAGCTGTTGCGTGCAGAGCTTTTAGAAGACCAGTTTTATGAACTTTCTTTAGATGTTGAAGAAACGCTCGACTCAGGTGTTAGCGTCGCTGAAGTCGCCGAAGAATATGGATTAAAAATTAAGAAACTTACTGGCATCACCCGCTATGACACAAATAAGGATTTAGACTTTATCGCTGATAAGAACCGTTTTCTTGAGCTTGCTTTCGGTATTGATGAAATGGACAGTTCACAACTTATTGATAATGGTGACGATTATATCGCCTTTACAGTAAAGCATGTTGTACCGAGTGATTACAAAAGTTTTGACGCAGTAAAATCCTCTGTAAAAGTTGAATATATGAATGAACAAAAGCGTATTGCCGCACAAGAACTTATCGCTGATACAGAATATGCCATAAAACAAAACACGGCATCGATGACTGAACTAGCACAGCAAAACGCTGCACTAACATATAAAAGCATCGCCAAATTAAGTCGCTATGGAGAACCACCTGCCTATATATCTGGCGCTCAAATGCCACTCATTTTTGAAGCGAAAACGGGCGAGGTCCAATTGTTTAATAGCAAATCCTATTACGTTCTCGCCCGAGTCGATTCTATTGACCTACCCAATGAAGCGCAGCTAGATGAAGATGATATCCTGAAACAGGCTAAAACACTAAGTGCGATAATGGAAAATGCTTTTGTTGAAAGCTATCTTGCCGCCATTGACCATCGCTATGGAAGTAAAGTGAATGCGGCCGTTCTTGACAAGCTTTATGGATCAACATCCGAGGAATAACGGTGTTTTCCCTGTATACAAGCCGTATAGATTGACACAAAGCAAGAACTAATGTAGAACAAAAAGAGAGGAAAGGAACTCTCTTATGTTGACACAAAAGCAAAAAGATCTGCTGATCTTTATACATGAACGCCTACAAAGTGGCGATATCGTCCCTTCTTTTGAAGAAATGAAAGACCATTTAGGCCTAAAATCTAAGTCTGGTATTCATAGGCTTATCACCGCCCTTGTTGAGCGTGGCTTTTTAGAACGCCTACCACATCGAGCCCGTGCGTTAGAAGTCAAAAAATTGCCTGAAGGCTATAATACTTCTACACCTGCGGTGCCTCAAAATATTATACAGATCGAACCTAAACGCCAAGAGCGTGCCGCACAGCATGACTATGATCGAAGTATTGAAAGTATTCCCTTATGTGGAAAAATTGCCGCTGGCTCACCCATTGAAGCAATCCAGCATGATGGCGATATGGTTGATATTCCTGCGTCTATGTTGGGAAATGCGGAATATTATGCCCTTACCGTTGAAGGTGATTCTATGATTAATGCAGGCATCCATGATGATGACGTCGTTATCATTGAAAAAACCAACACAGCCCGTGATGGGGATATTATTGTCGCACTTGTTGATGGCGAAGAAGTAACACTCAAACGCTTAAAACGTGACGGTAATATGGTCATCCTTATCCCCGAGAACCCTCAACATGACGTTCGTGCGTTTGAAGCGCACCGTGTGCAGGTACAAGGAAAACTGGCCTCATTAATGAGAACCTATCATTAATGACTTTTATTTATTGACATAAATTGTACAAGCGGCATATAAAGTATTTATGGATGAAAATATAAACATACTATCTGAAATTAAAAACCGCCCAGTTATTGCGCTTTCCGCAGGTATCTTTGGTGGGAAAGTTGCAGCAGTAAGTTATGCCGCATTACTTGTTGGCGTATACGCAGGAACAAGATTAATAGGTTTATCGCATGATGCTGCCGTGACGCTATCTACAACATTACCGATAGCCCCTTCGACGGTTATTGGTCTTATATTTGCGGCAAATGCATTTGATATGGGTTGTGTTGTTGATGACGCTAATGACTTTGAATATAAAACACCCGCACCTAATTAACAGTTCTTATTATCACGCCTTGTTTATCTAGCCACAGTGCATAAGCACCATTTTTCCAGACATCGATACGATCAATAATCATAGGTGCAGCACACTGTGCTTTATTATCAATAAAGAACGAAGCTATGATAATATCCGATGATCTGCACGTCTCACTCAGTGCTTCTTGGTTATAAATATAACTAATCACTTTACCTTTGAGGCTAATATGACAGGCCGCCGTATCACAATTATCCAGTCTCTTCACATCTTCAAATTCTTGACCAAAATATTCAGCCCAATTCTCAGAAACATACTTATCTCGCTTTAGAGTATTAACACGCAAACCTTGTTCTGTCCTTATACCTATAAGTCCAGCATCATCTGAAACAACAATATCGGGCATATTGCTAAACGGGAAAAAACAAAGCCCTATAATAAGCGGTGCAAAACCAAAAATACGTAAAGGTTGTTTGGTTAGCATTAATATAAAAGCGCCAAAAACAAATAACACCACAGCCGTGGTTGGTATTTGCGGCATATGAATAACAGCCATATCAAAGGACGCTGTATATTCGGCTATTGAAAGCACACCATCTATTCCCCACCCCATAACAGCCATGAAAGGGGCTGCCAAATGAAACGGCGTCATTAAAACAGCCATCACCCCTAGTGGCATAATAATAAAACTGACCAATGGAATAGCCGCTAAATTCGACACAATGCCTAACAACGGAAAGCTTTGGAAATGATATAACGTAAAGGGCATTGTTGCTAATGACGCAATGAGACTTGTCACTCCCACCCCTAAAAAATAAACACTAAAACGATTTAGAAAACTACGGCCGTAAAAGTCCTTTGGTAATTTTTTATACGCCCATTCATAAAATGAAATTAAACTCAGCACCGCCGCAAAAGAGAGCTGGAAACTGACCTCTGTTATCGCCTCTGGTTGAAGCACCATAATAATTAACGCGGCAAAAGCGGCTGTTCTAAACGAAATTGCGGTACGATCAAATAAAATAGCGATAAAAACCAGGCCTGTCATCACAACAGCCCGTTGCGTTGTAATAGGCGCACCCACTAACAACATATAAAAAATAGCAGCCATCAGTGCAAAAATAGCCGCAATTTTTTTAATAGGATAACGAAGTGCTACAAAAGGAATACAGGCGAGAAGGCCTCTAACAAGGAAGAAGATGAACCCTGCCATCAAACCCACATGCAGCCCTGAAATAGCCAATAAATGCGCTAAACCCGCATCACGGACTTGTTCCAATATCTTTTCTGGCACAGCACTACGCTCACCCAGTAACAATGCTTTAGCAACAGACGCTGCTTGTTGGTCTTTCATTTGATCGAGTTGATGTGAAATAGCGTGGCGTAAATTAGCAAAAAAATCCGTCACAGTTTTTTTAGAATTAGGTTCTAAAATTGTAAATTCTGACAACGTAAAACCGACAGCCCCCCAACCTCGAAAATATGCATATTTCCTAAAGTCAAACCCATCAGGGTATACAGGCGGCGATGGGGGACGTAATTTTGTCAAGGCAGAGACTCTCTCACCAACCTTCAACTCTTCTGCATGATATGATTGCAATCTAACATCCGAAGGAAAAGCACCCTGTTTTTCTAAAGAAACATCGGTGAGAATAACCCTTATATTTCTCTCTAGTGGTTCAAGAGACTTAACCGTTCCTTCGAGCTGGTACAGCCCTTCCCTTTCAATAAAGACCGTTTGAAGCTGTTGTGCTCTAAATTGAATAAGGCACAAACCAAGCAAAACAAAGCCAATAGCTATGATAGGTACCGCAAAGAGATATTTTTCAGCCTTAAACAGATAGTAGCCACTTACTAAACTAAATAATGTCAAAACAGCGCTTAGCCAGAGATTAAAAGCTACATCTAAAGTGAAATAAGCAAAGATACCCATTCCAATAAAAACAGGAATCCAGTAAAAGTAAGTTCCATTAAAGGATTTACCAAGGATTGTCTTGCACTGTTCACCTAAAAACATATATTACTCATACGCTGAAATAGAGTAAAAAAACAGAATAAATAAAAGGTCTCAATTATGGCTATAAGAACAAGATTTGCACCATCACCAACAGGTGCGCTCCATATAGGCGGCGCACGCACAGCCCTATTTAGCTGGCTCTATGCAAAAAAACACCATGGCGAGTTTTTACTGCGTATAGAAGACACAGATCGTGCGCGCTCAACCGAAGAAAACACTAAAATTATTTTAGACTCTCTGAAATGGCTTGGCCTCGATTTTGACGGTGAACCTATATCGCAATTCGAGAACGCTAAACGCCATGCCGAAGTGGCGCATGAAATGGTTAAAAATGGGGATGCTTAT
>MDSV01211391.1_pt1 | contig 57625 bp, 58 predicted proteins | sample 810851 | NCBI WGS metagenome assembly MDSV01 (sample SAMN05326640, study PRJNA326480) | marine metagenome | isolation source: seawater | place: Atlantic Ocean: North East | collected 2012
CTTCCATGTCTTAAGACAAAGTACCATTGGCGCAGAAAGGCTTGACTTCCGAGTTCGGTATGGGATCGGGTATTGCCCTTTCGCAATAATTACCAGGCAAGAATTTATACTTTTAAAATGCTAAACTGTAAAGACATCTTATTATAAAAATACATAAAAAAAGTATAAAAACTCATCTATTATAACTTATTTATAAATTTTAGTATTTGATTATGAATATAACTTATTTCTTTTTTTCCCAATCCTTGATGACATCCAATTAACAAACCGTTTTTCATAATATAATCTGCATTTTTAAATTTGTTTAAATTATTTTTTTTATTGACTAATTTTGAAAACGCTGGGTGTCTCAATATATTCCCTGAAAATATTGGTCGTGTCTGGATTTTATTATTTTCTAAATAAACCTGTAAATCTTTTCTGGTAAAATTAATATTTTTTTTTAATATTAAAGGATATGCTAAAAAATTTGTATAAACATTTTTTAAGATCTTAGGAACTATAAAATTTTTCTTGTATCTACTAAAAAAATTACGATGTAAAAAAAAATTTCTATTTCTAGCTCTTGAAAATTTGGGAAATTTTTTTAACTGAACAAGTCCAAAGGTTGCGCCTATTTCTGAAGGTTCAAAATTATAACCTGCTTCTGAGAAGACAAATTTTTTGTCATAACCTACACCTTTAAGTCTGATATCAAGTCTTTTATTTATATTTTCAGAGTCTTTAATCAATGTAGACATTCTTCCCCAACTTCTTAGTACTTTTGCTTTCTCATAATATTTTTTGTTATTTGTTAATAATATTCCTCCATTTCCAGCACAACTAATTACATGAGATCCATAAAAACTGGTAATTGAGATGTCACTATAGAAACCGGTTGTTTTTTTTTTAATTTTAGCTCCAAGTGTATCTGCTGAGTCCTCTATAATTTTTAAATTATACTTATTTGCCAGTTTTTTTATTTTTATCCAATCTGGAATATTACCTATAAGATTTGGTATTAATAATAGTTTAGTTTTTTTAGAGATTTTTTCTTCTATTTGATCAACATTAATTTGTAAAGTTTCTACATCAACATCAACGAATATAGGACTTAACTTATAGTGCATAACTGATGAAATTGCTGTTCCAAAATTTAAACATGGTGTAATTACCTCATCACCTTCTCTCAAATTTAAAACTTTTAATGCCAACATAATTGCTGACGAGCCAGAGTTGACCATTAGTCCATATTTTTTTGAAAACTTTTTTGAAATTTTATTTTCAAATGTTGCTACAGATTTACCCATCTGAGTTGTTTTTTTTAGTTGTCGGGTTACAGCTGCAATTTCATCTGATCCATAAACATTTTTTCCGTAGGATATTTTCATTTTTTATATTTTATTAATAACCTCTAGTAAATTTATTAGTATTTTCCCCTGAAATAATTTGATTATTTATCCATTTATAAGTTATTTTCAATCCATCTTTAAGTTTTGTGCTTGGTGTCCAATTTAAATCATTACTAATTTTGAAATTATCACTTGATCTTCCTCTTACACCTTTAGGTTTGTCCTGTTGATAATTTCTATTAACCTTAAAATCAGCTATATCCTCAATAATAGAAATCATCTGATTTATACTTACTTGCTCATCACTTCCAATATTATATACATCTCTTAAGTCAGAATTAAAGATTTTTTGCGTACCTTCAATGCAATCATCAATAAACATAAAACTTCTAGTTTGTTCACCATCCCCCCAAACATTTATTTCTTTAGATTTATTTAATTTTGCTAAACAAATTTTTCTACATAATGCCGCTGGCGCTTTTTCTCTACCTCCATCATATGTTCCTGATGTACCATAAACATTATGATACCTTGCTACTCTTGTTTCTAAACCAAAATCCTCATAAAAATGTCTACACATCCTCTCACTAAAAAGCTTTTCCCATCCGTATCCATCTTCTGGTTGGGCTGGGTAAGCGTCTTCTTCCTTTAAGCCAGGAACAAACACATCCATTTGTTTTTTGGCATTATAAACACATGCACTTGATGAAAAAAAATATTTTTTAACTTTTTTTTCAATACATGCCCGCAATAAATTGGTATTAATTAAAACAGATAACATACATTCAGCTTTATTATTTTCAATAAAACCCATACCTCCCATATTGCAAGCCATATTGTAAACAAAATCAACATGATCAGTAACTTTCAAACAATTTTCGTACTCTTTTAAATCAAGGGAATAATTTTCATTTTTTTCAAATGTCTGAAACCAATATTCAATAGGTTTTATATCTGCACAAACAACTTCATGACCTTGTTTCATGAGGGAATTGACTAAATGACCACCTATAAACCCTCCAGCTCCTGTAACTAAATATTTCATAAACTATAACACATTAGACTATAATTTATTTTGGTCCATATAAATTATTTAAATATTTTTCTGATCCCACCTGTCGACTACTTTTGAATCTATAAATTTATTGTGAACATTTATCTTAATGTTTTTTTTTATTTATAAATTTCAAATATATAACTGCGATTATATCTACTATGGAAAGCGCACTTGCTATGTGTGCTGATTTTGCTGTGAATGTTGTTTTTAAAATATTTTTTCTTACTTTATTTGATAAAATTTGAGCATTTTTCATTATCTTCTCTAGTATCAACAATTTATCTCAATTACAATCTTCAAAGACTATATAAATTTGAATTTAATATTTAAATTAAGCATTTTTTTTTTGAAAAATTACTTGATTATTTACATGTAGAATTTTAAAATTGTCCTTTAAAATCTTATAAACTTCGATAATTGCACACATTGGATTATTTTTTGAATTTTCATAATACTCCCATAAAAAGTCATCAAAAATTATAATTCCATCTTTTTTTAATACGTTAAATGAATTCAAAAAATCATTTTTAACATCTTTATAATGGTGTGAGCCATCTACATAAATTAAGTTAAAGCTTTTTGTATTTGTTTTAAAAAAATTGTCTGAAAGGTCATCTATTACATCAATATTTTTTTTGTCTAGCTTCTCTATATTTTTTTTAAAATTATTATATACTAAATCAAAATTAATATTTGAATGTTCATCTCCACCCTTAAATGTATCAATAGTTGTGATGCTCTTTACTTTAGCTATCTCCCCAATATAAACTGTTGATCTACCTTCAAAACATCCTATTTCTAAATAATCTATCTCCAAGAAATTATTAATATATTTCTCCCAAATAGGGATATTATGGCTAAACCAATCATCATGATTAAAATTATACCTTCGTTCAAAGTAATTTTTGTGTTTAAAAATTTTCTCTCTATTTTTTTCAACTTGAATTTGACTCGATATAAGTTTTGGTAAAAGATTGATTGCATATCTTTTACTAATTTTACCTATTTGAATAAAATTAAAAAATATATTTTTTATTATTGATAAAAATTTTATAATTTTGTTTTGTCTATTAAATATTTTAAGTAAGATTTTTTTCATTTGTAAACATCGATCATTTTAACATTTTCTTCAATTTTAAATATTTGAAAATATTTTTCAGTAAAATTAAATCATAATTTCCATTAAAATAATTCATTTATTATATAAATCGTTCTATGACTAATATTAGTATCTTAACACCTGAATATAATGAAGAGGAGAATATTGAGGAGTAATGTAAAGCAATAAAAAATTTATATATTAATAATTATTCAACAGACAAAAATCTTAACGATATTGAGAAAATTTTACAAAATGATAAAAATGTGAAAATTATCATTAAAAATCAAAATTATAGAATCTTGCCATTGATAACTAATACACTTATATTTTGTAAACAACCTATACTTCAATATTATCTGAAAAAACTTTAGGATAGTTTTTTTGGTATCATATGTATTTAGGTTTTAAAAATGAAAAGAAAATTTTTAAATAATTTTTTTTATAATTAAATTTTATTATCCCGACTCTTTTGAAGTCGGTATCAGATATTTCATAAAGTGATTGATCTTTTTTTTAATTTGACTAATAAAATATTATCTCCTGAACATTTATTAGATTTGAGTGATCTATTTTTAAATAAAGAATTTTTATTTATAAAATAAAAGTGATCTAGGATACAGTTCATTAAATAACTAGTTTTTGAGTATAAAATTGCATAATTATTTTAGAAATTATAATAAATGTTAATGATAAATAATTTAAAACTTATCTTAAAGAAAAATTTAAAATTTGCATCAATTATCATCAAAATTAAATTTTATTTAGGTTTGGGTCTTGAAAGAGAAGCTAAATACATTAAAAAAAATTTTAAGTTTATTGGCTCATTAGATGTGGGTTCAAACACTGGTTATTTCTCAAATATGTTGTCTGCTATAAGTAAAGAAGTATTCTCTATTGAGCCAATAAAATATTTGAGTGAAAGACAAAAAAATATTTTTAAAGATAAGAATGTTAGAATCTTTAATTTTGCATTAGGAGACAAAAAAAGTTTTAAAAATTTTTATATTCCAATTCATAATGATCCTGAGTCATCATTTGTAAAAAAGCCAGGGTCAAAAGTTAAAAGAATAAAAATAATTAAAGGTGATGACTTAATAAAAGATATGAAAGTAGATTTTATTAAAATTGATGTGGAAGGCTTCGAAGAAAAAGTATTATTTGGTTTGAAAAAAACTATTTACAGATTTAAACCATTATTATTGGTTGAAATTGAAAAAAGGCACAACAAAAATTATTTAAAAATATTTAAATTTCTAAATAAATTAAATTACAAAATATTTTTTATGAACAATAAAAATAAACTGATAAAAATAAAGTATAAAAATATTAAAAATTTTATTAATAAAAATCAAAATATCTTAAATGTTTATAAAGAAAATTATATAAATAATTTTTTTTTTAAAAGATAATCTAAATTTTAGAAAAAAGGTAATTATTTTCTCTTAGTTTTGTTACAGGTATTAAGATTGATTTTCTTTTTTTCTTAAGATTGAAATTATTTAGCTTTTCAAAATATTTGAGGTTATTTATATTTTCAAAATTATTTTGAAATGAAATTAATTGGTAGTCGAATACTTCAAAGATAAATTTCATTTCATTTCTAAATAAAAGAGGTGTTTCAGACAAAGACCAATTTGCAATAAATAATTTTTTTTTACTTCTATGTTTTAAAATTATTTTTTTTAATTCATATAAGGAATTGATTAATAAGACTTTATTTTTATTTTCTATATCAAACCCAACTTTTATGTTATTTCTTTTTAAGTAATAATATTGCAATAAATTAACTTCTGGTGTGTCAAAAATTACATAATACTTATCTTTTCTAACTCTGTTAAACATTTCACACATATTTCCATAACCACCTCCAAATTCTAAAATAAAATCATAATTTCTAATATCATATTTTGTATATTCGTAAAATTTCATCAAATGAAATGTTTGAAATATTTTATTTCCACTTGTGAAAGGGCTTAGAAAATATTTTATTGGACTACCTATATTCTTTTCCACCAATAGAATCTTCCAAAGTTTCCACTCAATATTTTTTTTTATTTCATTTAAATAAAAAACTAGGAAAAATCGATTATGAACAAAAAACATTTTCTGAATAAAAGATTTTTTTAAGAAATTTTTTAATTTTTTTTTTAAAATCATATCCAAAACTCCTTTACTAAAGATAACATGAGTTTTTTTATAATTTTTTGATCTTTTATTTATTAAATCGTTTGCCATCATGGATACTTCATGGATAAGTTTTAAATCTGATTTATTTAAATTTTCACTTTTGTTTGATATAAAACTTAAATTAGCTCTTATAAATCTTTGAAAATTTATTAAAGTTTCAATATTCATTTATTTTATTAATTGTTAATTTAAATAATTTATAGGTATTTTCTCTCATAGAAATATTTTGAATAGATTTGACATTATAGTGAAATTTTTTTTTTAATTTAGAAAATAACAATATACTTTTAAGCATATTCTTTCTTTGGTCTGTAACTATAATATTTTTATTTTTTGAGTAATCTATACCTTCAATTCCTTTTGTAGTCGAAACTATCCTATTATTCCAAATTAAACTCTCTAAAATTTTAATTCTAGTTCCGTATCCCTCAAAAATTGGAACTATTAAGCAAATTGCCCTTCTATTTATGTACTTTAGTTCATTAAAAGATACAAAACCTAAGTTTTTAATATATTTATTTTTAAATTTTTTTTTATGATGACCTGTTAATACTAAGCATATATTTTTTTTTTTTAGAAATGGAAGTAATTTTTCAGATATATAATTTATCGCAAATTTGTTTGGTTTATAATCATAAGATCCAGAAAATATAATATATTTATTTGGTAATTTAATCTTTCTTTCTTTTATTTTTTTTACTCTATTAATGTCCAAAGAATTAGGAAAAATAAAAGTTTTTCTATTATAATAATTTATAAATTTATTGTATTCTATTTTTGAAACTGAAGTTGAAATATTTGCGTTTTTTAAAACATAATTTTCCATATATTTTGTTAATAAATATATTATAAAATTTGAATTTTCTTTTCTAATTTCAAACTCTACGCTGTGTGATCTATAAATTATAAATAAATTTTTTATAATTTTTTTTGTAATAAAAACAGTTATGAATGAATAAAATATCCAGCTTGGACCCTCCAATATTAAAATATTTTTTTTTGTTTTTGAAAAGTATTTTGTTAAAAAATAAATCAAAAAAGGAAGTCTAAATAATTTATAAATTGGAGTATTCTTTCTTAGTTTAATATTTTTAATGCCACTTTTTTTTGTATTATACACAGAAAATTGAAAGAGTTTTTTATTTCTACCCGGCCAAGCAGAAAAAAAATCAAAACACACATTTCCAGATCCTGTTTTAGGTGGATAACAATCAAAAAATGTTACAATGGCTGATTTCATTAGCAAATTTTTTCTACTATTTTTTCTGCTAAAATTTTATTTCCATAATCTGAGAGATGCACTGTATCTAGAAAAAATATATATTCAAAGGTAGTTTTTTCTGAAGTAAAAAATATTAAATCATTTTTGTAATTTAGAAATACACTTGAGAAATCATGACAATCATGTCCACATAATTTACTAGACATCATGCTATTTACAAATTTTTTGTTAAAATTATTTTAAATTTATTTTTTTTCATTTAATAAAAATTTATTTAACCTTCTTGATATCGAATTCCAATTATTTAATTTTGATGATGAATATGATTCTAAACTTAAACTTTTATATTTGGAATTATTTTTACACAATTGTGATATTTGTTTTGCAATTATTTTTGCTTTACATGATAGATCAAAGACTAGAGAATAATTTTTTTTAATAACGTACTTTATACCGTCAATATTATTAGCTATAATTGGCAATCCGTGAGCAGATGCCTCATTGAATACTAAGCCAAATGCCTCAGCATTACTTAAATGAATTAAAAAATGACTATTTTGATATAATTTCTCCAATTTTTGTAGTTCCTTGTTTTTTTTCTTATTCAAGAAACCAACAATTTTTATATTTTTAGGTAGCAAAGAACTTGATTTTGGCTTTACACCAACAATCGTTAGCTGAGAGGGTATATAATTTATATTTAGCTCATTATTAACCTTTATAGCTTTATCCATATTTTTCCTTTGCCAGTCAGTACCAATTGTTAACAGTTTAAGTTTACTTTCTAAAGTATTAACTCTTTTTTTTAATTTATTATCAAAAACTTTTTTTGAAATTGATGGCATATCACAGCCAAAAGGTAATATTTTAATTTTTTTAGGATTAATTTTATATTTTTTTACTGCATTAATTTTTGCATACTCGGTTGAATAAAAAATTTTTTTAGCTTTTATTAAAGCCATTTTCTCAAGCTTGTTTCCAGTAATTATCGAACTTGAACTAAACTTTTTATATTTATTAAAATAAGTTTTGTAAAATAAGTCAAATGTTAAATCAGTCCAAACAAATATTGGTAAATTTGTTTTTAAATAACTTATCAAAGAACATTGGTGAACAAATATATAATCTATATTTTTTTTTTCTAAGAGTTTTTCAATTTTATTTGCATAAATTTTAGACAATAATAAATTTCTATCTGGATCATATTTAATTCCGATAAATTTATAAAAAATTTCTAATATTTTTAAAATTTTTAATAGGTTACTTTTTAAAGGGCCAAGAGTAATAATTTCAAAATTAGTTTTCTTTAAACACTGTAAAATATTATTTGATGTCCCAGACCAAGAGTTAAGATCTTTTGGATCTTCACTTGTAATATAGGCAATTTTAATTTTTTTCATAAAAGAAAATAACGTCTGGAAAAAATCTAAAAAATTTGTCTGAATAAGTATATCTATATAATTTAGGAATATTTATTTTTTTTACTAATTTAAAATTTTCGATTTCATAATGAGTTATTATTATTGAATTTTTTAAATGTTTTTCTTCCAATTTGATTTTATCAAAAATCGAATATTTATTTGGCTTATTTTTGCAAAGATAATTAAAAGTTCTGTCAAAAGATAAATTATATACTTCAGATTTTTTGCAAATATATTGCGATACTTCACCATAATACTCTTGATATTCTGAGGGTAACATTTTATCACCAAAATATGCAAAATTAGTTTTTTCATATTTTTTAAAGTCATTTTCTTTCAAAGGAAAAAAATTTGATGATTGTGGAAAGTGGATTGAAATTAATAATATGTACGATGAAAATATTACTATTGAAATTTTAAGATATGTTTTATTTTGCCAAAATAGAGAATATAAAAAAAGAAAAGATATAAAATAAAGAGAAATTGAAGAATTCATGTATCTCAATGATTCAAACTTGTTCAAATTCTGAGATAAGCCACCAAATCCATAACATATAAAGAAAAATAAAATCGGATTTAAATCTAAACTAATTTTTTTTTTCTTAAAAAATTTAAAATAAATCAATAATAAACAAATTAAAAAAAATAAAGTCAAAGAAAGGTTAAATAGGTTTTTTGGAATAATCAAATGCCAAGCAAATCGTAAAATGATAAAAATAAACTGCTTTAAATCAGATAAAAAAAAATTATTATCTAGTCCAAGGTAACTTTTTGATTCACCTATACCTTGTATATACCAGAGATATAAATCCTTATTAAAATATAAAGTTGAGAAGTATATTAAGATAAAAATTAAAGAATAATTAAATATTTTATTAATATAGCTTGAATTAATAGTTTTGAAAAAAAATGAAAAGATAAAAAATAAAGAAAAACATAAAATATAATTTAATAAATAAGTATTTCTTAAATAAATTGTTAAAAACAAAAGAAATGAAGAAAGTAATATTATTTTAAAATTTTGTTTTTTTTGATTTTTTAAAACCAAATAAAAAAAAAACACTATAACAGTTCCACAATATATGTCAGGCCATGGAACCTGAGCATGTGTCATTATTAAAAAAATACAAAATGTGAATACTAACGATAAGTTATCTTGTATTTTTAAAAATTTAAATATTTTAAAAATATAAATAAATTTAATTGAAAATATAAATGAAGTAAGAAGTCCTAAATTAAAAAAGTTAATAGGGACAAAATTTGAGAGTAATGACATTAATCTATAAATCCCCGATCCATATTGTAGATAAATCTCTTTATAAAATTCTTTACCCATAGAATATTCAAAATATGGCTCAAGAATAAAACTCCAGTGATGAATATCTGTACTATAGTTCATATAGATAAAACCTAGAGTGAAAGACAGTAAACTTATTAAGAAAGACCCAAAGAAATAATAATTAAACTTTATATCTTTTGATTGCATATTATAAATAGTAAAATTTTGCTCCAATTAAAAATAAACTAAAATAAGTAACTATAGAATAAATAAACTTTTCAATAATTGTTTTATCTATTTTTTTAAAATTAAAATTTGCAACCAAAAAAATAAAATAAATTGGATCGAAATATTCGTTAAAAACTATATCTATATTAACAAAAGTTAATATTAAAAAAAAAGTAAAATATTTTAATTTTTTATCAAAATAACGAAATATAAAGATTGCTGTTAGAGAACCTATAAAAGAAATTAAGACATTAAATATTATTCCATTTTTAATAAATAAAAGCAAAAATTTTTTGATTGCTCCTCCACCTAGATAGCTAAAAGAACTTAATTCTAAAATTAAAACAAAAAAAATTGTTAAAATTATTAAATTTATAAAATTTTTTAAAAAAAAAATTTTAATTTCACCCAGATTTGAAGTTTTTAAGATTAAAAAAGGAATTAGATAAATAGATAACATGGATAGTATAAATGGTATACTTGATAGATTAATTGAGAAGGTTCGAGAATTTTCTGCAATAGGTGGAAATATACTCTTCCAATGATAAAAAAAATAAAGAGAAGGGATCAATAAGATAAAAAACAAAAAACAGACAATAAAGTTATTTTTTGATATTTTGTTTTTAATCGAAATCAGATCCAAAAAAACGAAGATAACTAGGAAAATATAACTTTGCCTGCTGTAAAATGCTAAACAAGCAAAAAATATTGAAATAATGGCATACTTTAATTTTTTTTTAATATCATTTAGAAGTAAAAAATATAACGAAATAGTAAAAAAACAATTTCCTATTACCTCCTCCAATCCCCAAAATGTTGAACTACGTAGATAAGGGCTTAAGAAAATAATTATAGAAAAAAGCAAAACATAAGATTGATCTAATTTTTTATATAGTTTTTTTTTAATAATTTTAAAGAAAAAAAATAAAGTAACTAAACTCAAAAAAATGTTTAAGTTTGGTAAATTTTTTTTTGTTTCAAAAAAAATATCTAAAAAAAAATAATAAATTGGTAAAGAAGATGAATCATATTTTTCCCAAGGAAAATTGGTTAATTTATAAGTCTTAAATAAATCAAAATTATTTAATACATGAATTGAGTCATTTTGGGCTCCACCAGAGGAGTTTTCCAAAAAGAATATTCCATATACAAACGAAAAAAATATAATAAAAGTTAAAGTGTAATTTATGAAAATTTTTTTTTTCAATTATTAATCTTTAAAATTTATTCGTTCTTGTTCTACAACTAACGGTAGATTTCTCACGTGAATTAATATCACGTTAATATATTCACCTAATAGACCAAGAAATAAAATTTGAAACCCGCTAAATGCAAAAAGACCAATTAACACAGGAGCTTTACCTATTTCAAATTCATTCCAGAATACTAATTTCAGTACTAAGAAAATAAAAGCAACTAAAAAAGAGACCATGCTTATAGTCAAGCCACATATAGTCATAAATCTTAGTGGAAGTTTTGATTGTTTGATAATTCCTAATAAAGCTAAATCAAATAAAGAAAAAAAATTATTTTTAGAATATCCTTTTTTTCTTTTAGGTTGATTAAATTCTAACAAAGTTATTTCAGGTCCTACCTCAGACAGTAATCCTCTGAGATAAGGCAAAGGATCATTAATATTTTTAATAACATTAACTATAGATTTATCAATTATACCTGAACCAGTAGTGTTTTTTGTCAAGTTAGTCTGAGATATTTTACTTAAAAACCAATAATAGAAATTTCTTGTTTTTTTCAAAATAAAATTTTCTTCAGTGGTTATTTTCTGAAGTAAAGTAATTTTGTTTCCATTTTGCCATGATTTTATAAGTTTAGGAATTAGTTCTGGTGGATCTTGAAAATCTGCAGTTAATAAAATAGTAGCATCTCCAGTTGTATTTTTAATACCATGAAAAGGAGATGCTAAATGACCATAATTTTTATTATTTACAATTAGTTTAACTTTATTGTTTTTTTTAATTATTTTTTTAACAATTAAAACTGTTTTATCGTTAGAATGATTATCTATAATTATATGTTCATAATCTATTTTTAATTCATTAAAAATATTTTCAACTGAAGTACAAAGATCTTCTATGTTATCTTCCTCATTAAATGTCGGAGTGACAATACTAATATATGGCATTAAATTATTTCATGTTGTAGAAGTTGTTATAAATATTATATATTTAAAATGACAAAAAAAAAAATAATTCTTTTCACATTATTCTTATCTCTATTAATTATTATTTCACTGAAAGCTTTAGACTATGTGTTTTTTAAAATATATGGGTTAGGAAATCCTGTAATATACAAAAGTTCAAAATTTTATGGATATTCTCTAGAACCAAATCAAAATATTAACAGAAGAGGTAAATCAATAATAGTCAATAATTATGGCATGAGATCTTCTAAAAATTGGGATTTACAAAAAAATAAAGAAAGTTTAAAGATACTTTTTTTGGGTGACAGTGTTACTTATGGAGGTTCAGTAGTAAATAATAATGAAACTTTTTCAGAAATCACTTGTGAAAAGCTAAATCAATCTAAATATGTTAACACAACATGTGGAAATTGGGGTGTGAATGGATATAGCTTATTTTCCATTATCAGAAGGATACAATACAAAAAAATTAATAATGAAGATTTGTTAGTCATAACTTTAATTGGAAATAACTTTAGCAGAACATTCCATAATTCATTAAGTCAACCATTTTGGACAAAAAAAATAGATAATTATTTTCCATCATTAACAGAATTAATATTCATTTTTATAGATAGATTTAGAAATAAAATAAAATACAACATAGGATCTGAAGTAGATAATTCAACATTAGATTATAAATATTATAACAATTTAATAGATGAGTTATATTACGTCCTAGATAAGAATAAAAAAAAATATTTATTATTTTACTCTCCATCTTTAGGTGAATTAAATGGTTTGGAAAATTATAATGATATTAAGAATGTTATTAAAAAAAAATTTCCAAATTTTATTGATTTAAGTAATATAAAATATAATTCAAAAGAGAATTTATACTTCGATGCTATTCATTTAAATAAAAAAGGTCATGAGATTTATGCTAATTTTATGTCAAAAAAAATTGAAGAATTTATTGCTAATCAGTAAAAAAATTTTATCTTTTAATTCTTTTTTAAAGTTTAGATATTGATTTTCTAATGTTAGTTAGATTTTTAATTTTCAACTTAATTTTTAGTTTTTCTATATTTGGTACGTAATAATCTAATTCAGATATTTTTGATTTATTTAATTTATCCTGTAAAAAAATTTTTTTTTCAAAATATTTTGACATAATTTTTGATAATTCATAAATTGAAACGCCCTCGCTGGATCCTACGTTAAAAACTTCTCCTTTTTTATTATCAAAATTTAATAATTTAATAAAAATTTTAACTAAATCTTCATAAAATATAAAGCTTCTAAATATTTTTTTTGGATATAAAGTTTTTATTTTTATTTCTCCTTTTTTTTTAATATCATCTAAAAAATTCCCAATAACAAAATTTTTATTTTTTGGAACATTGGACGAAATTACTGAAAAAAGTCTCACTATAATAAAATTAGACTTAAAATTTTTTTTTAAATAAGTTTCAGATTTAATCTTGCTTTTAGCATAGTCCACTTTAAAATTTTTGTATTTTAGTATTTTTTTTAAAGACACTGTATTTCTTTCCGTAATTTTTTTATATTTCATATTCTTGCCATATACGGCACCAGAACTAATAAATATTAATTTTGATAAATAATTTGTATTGTTATAGTGATAACTAATCTTTTTAGTAAATTTATAAGATTCTTTATAATTATAATTATTTTTTTCTATTACATTACTATAATTTTCTGCAGCATGAATTACATAATCTGCCTGAGGAAAATCAATTTTTTTGCTCTCTAAATCAATCTTTTTAAAAAAAATATTTTTTGTTTTTAGTCTTTTTTTATATTTTATTTTGCTTAAATTTCTTCCAGCTAAAATAACTTTAGAGATTGAAAAATTCTCACAATTATTTTTTTTGAAAAAATCGATGAAACAATTGCCAATAAAACCAGTGCCTCCAATTATAAGTAAAGTTTTCATTAGACTAAATTATTTTTCAAATAATTTTTTACCTCATTAATTGAAACATCAAAAAAATTATTTTTTCTTACTTGAGAATTCCAATTCAAGATTCTTTTTACTGTTTGTTCCAAGTTATATTTGGGTCTCCAATTCAAGTAACTTTCTACTAATTCTGAATTTAACTTTAGAACATGTGTTTCTTTAACTTTTTTCTTATTTTTTGCTTTGATTAACTTAACTTTGTAATTATTTAGTTTTGAATTTTGGAAATACTTAATTAGTTTATCAACGCTAACAGTATTGTTTTTTTTTGGTGCAAAATTCCAGACTGAGTAATTAATTGATCTATTTTTATATTCTTTCTCTGAAAGATGAATGTATCCATATAAAGGTTCTAAAACATATTGCCAGGGTCTTATAAAAGTTGGATTTCTTAACATTAGACTTTTTTTTTTATTTAATGACATTAGGTAATCAGGTACAATCCTGTTTTTAGAATAATCACCTCCTCCTATAACGTTGCCAGCTCTTAGTGTGCTCATCTTTATTTTAAGATTTTTAAAGTAAGATTTAAAATACGTCTCACATAGCAGCTCCACACATGCCTTTGATGTTCCATATGGATCAGATGCACCTAGGGCGTCATTTTCATTATAGAACGGATTGTGTTTTTTAAGTTTATAAACTTTATCGGTTGTAACTATCATTACTAATTTTGGAAATTTAACTTTTTTAATACTCTCAAGAATATTTAAAGTTCCCATTAAATTAACATTAAAAGTTTTTTTTGGATCACTATAAGAATCCAAAACCAACGGATCTGCTGCTAGATGAAATACAATATCAGGTTTTACAAATTTTAAAAAGTTTTCGAACTTTTTTTGATTCAAAATATTTGCATAAACTGAATTTTGATAAATTTTTTTTAATTTTGCTTTAAGAAATAAATCATTTTTTTTTGGCTTTAGTGAGTAACCATACAACTTAGCTCCAAAATTATATAACATTAATGAAAGCCAAGATCCCTTGAAACCAGTATGACCAGTAATTAATATTTTTTTATTATTCCAAAATTTGTTCTCTTTAAACATTCCATTTTTTCCATGGACAATTTGGTTTTCTCCATTCTTCTTCTAAATATTCCTTATCTCTGATTGTATCCATTGGATGCCAAAAACCTTTATGTTTAAAACTACTTAATTGATTTTGCTTAGATAGATTTTTAAGAGGTTCTTGTTCCCAAATTGTATAATCGTCTTTAATATAATCTAATGATTTTTTTTCTAAAACAAAGAAACCTCCATTTATCCATCCTCCATCACCTACTGGTTTTTCTGAAAATTTTTCAACTAAATTTTTTTTAATCTTTACGGCCCCAAATCTCCCAGCAGGCTGAACAACTGTCATGGTTGCAATTTTTTTGTTTTTTTTGTGAAATTCAATTGATTTCTTAATGTTCACATCTGACAAACCATCACCATAAGTAAAACAAAAAGTATTATTTAAATAATCTCTAACTCTTTTAATTCTACCGCCAGTTTGTGTATCTGAACCAGTATCTATCAATGTGATTTTCCAATTTTCAAAATTTTTTTTATGAAAGGTAATTTTATTTTTTCTTACTTCTATGGTCATATCTGAAGAATACAAACCAAAGTTTGAAAAATATTCTTTTATTAATTCACCTTTATATCCACAGCAAATTATAAAATCGTTAATACCATGATATGAATATGTCTTCATTATGTGCCAGATTATTGGTCTTTCTCCAATTTCTATAAGAGGCTTGGGTCTTAATAGACTTTCTTCTGAAATTCTTGTACCTCTACCACCAGCCAAAATTACTACCTGCATACATTGTTTATACAGAGAAAATTAATAAGATCAAAATTATTTTCTAAAATAAGTTTTTTATATGTTCTTTAAATTTTTTTTTCTTGTTCATCCTTTTTAAAAGAAAAGATTGATTATTGGTATATTCTAAATATTTTTGTTTATTTTTTATTATTTCACTCATCAATTTTATAGATTTGTTGGTTTTTTCATAAGTTTCAAAATTGCATATTGGTCCTAGAAGATATTTTCTATTATACCAACCTAGAAGTCCATCATTATTGGTAATAACTGGTTTTTTATAGTTACAGGATAAATGGAATACACCACTTGATCCTAATGGAGTATTTTTATAAACACACCAAACATAATCAATATTTAAAAATAATTCTTTTTCCTCTTCAGGTTCAATAAAACGATTTAAAATTATGAATTTTTCATAAACTTTATGATCTTTCAAATTTTTTTTTGATAAAATAGTTTTTACATCTGCTTCCTGTTTGCCAGCAACTATAACTTTTAAATTCTCAATATCTGAAGATAAATGTATAAGTTCTATTAAGGATTTTGAGTTTCTAATAGAGCCATAAACTAATATTTTAGTTAAATTATCGTATAAAAATTTAAATTTTTTGCTATTTTTTTTTTCAGCAATTATTGGTTCATTAAAGTATAAAATTTTATTATTCCTAAATTTTTTCTTTGAAAAATTATAAAATAATAAATCGTTTGAAAATATTTTTGTTAAATATTTATTTTTCAACAAAGATTTAAAGAAAATTTTATACAAATTATATTTTAAATTATTTTGATTATAAAATTGATGAACTCTTGGATTTACCAAAATACCAGAGAATTTTTTATAGTTAAAAGGATTATTAAATATAAATATTACTTTATCGAAATAATCTAGATTTGAGAAAAAAATATGTTTAAAATTGTATTTTTTATCATAATTTAAAACTATTTTTCTTATTAGAACAAAATTCAGGATTTGATATATGAATAAAATTATTGAAATTTTAAATTTTGGGTATAATAAATTTTTCAAATAAATTATTTTTAAATTTGGGCATTCTTTTTTGAGAATTTTTAATACCTTAGTATTTTTTGCAGCTTTTGAAGTTGCTAAAAATATTTTTTTATTTTTATATTCCCTTATAACACTTCTTGCATATAAAGCTAAAAAATGACCTTTTACCTCAGGCTCAAATATTAAAAGGCTCATTTTGAAAATATTTTATTTATAAAAAAAAATACTAAAGAATAAAAAAATCTTATTATTTTCAAAAAAGAAAAAATACATTTTTGTTTATTTATTTCTTTATAGTAGTGATTTAGATCAGTCATTTGCCCATCCCATTTCCTATGAACACCAATAGGTAAATTAACTGGGATTAAATCATTTTTTTCAGATAATTTTTTCCACAAAAAATAATCACCTGCCATTTTTTTATTTTTATCAAATCCTTCACTTTTAATAAAAATTTTTTTTGAAAACATCGTACTTTCCTGTTGAATAAACCCCCAACCACATAAGTGTGCAAAACCTCTTTTAATAAAATTAGCTGGATATACATATGGAAAAAAAGATAATGAAAAATTATATTTCTCATATTTAAAACTAGTTTTACCATTTAACCATTCAATTTGAGGGTTTTTAATAAGATAGTTTTTAAGATTCATTAAAACATCTTTATTAAATAAATAATCGTCTGAATTTATCCAATATAAATATTTTCCTTTACAATTTGAAAATCCCTTATTTAATGCATCATACATACTCTCATCTTTTTCAAATATAATTTTGTCAACTTTTGAGGAATATCTTTCAATAATTTTTCTTGAATTGTCATTTGAAAGATTATCTACAATGATATATTCAAAATCTGTAAGAGTTTGTCCAATTACGCTTTTTATAGTTTGTTCCAAATATTTTTCACCATTGAAGACTGGTGTAACTATCGAGAAAAAAGGAGTATAATTTGATTGATTATAAGGATTTTTTTTTGAAATAATCATAATAATCTTTTAGACCATTTTTTAAATTTATTTTTGGTTCCCAGCCAAATTTACCTAAGATTGAAGTATCTAGTTTCCTTTCTTTTACTCCATCAGGATATTTTTTATTAAATTTTATTTTACCTTTAAAATTTGTTATTTTTTGTACCATTATTGCTAGATCTTTAATTTTTAAGTAATCTTTACTACCAACATTTATATAGCTATTATTAATTTTTTTTTTTAAACAAAAACTAACTGCGCTTGCTAAATCATCAACATTCAAAAATTCTCTTTTTACATTACCACTACCCCAGACCTCGACTGATTTTGATGATTTGATTTTTGCATAATGAAATTTTCTTATTAATGCAGGTATAACATGACTTGAATTTAAGTTAAAATTATCTCCTTCCCCATAAAGATTTGTGGGCTGCAAAGAAATAAAGTCTTTTCGATATCTTTGTTTGATATATTCACAATATTTAAGAGTTGAAATTTTTGCTAGTGCATAACCTTCATTGGTTCTTTCTAGATAAGATGAAAGAAGATATTTTTCTTTTATAGGTTGAGGTGAATTTCTTGGATAAATACATGCAGAACCCAAATTTATAAATTTCATTACATTGTTCTCGTGAGCAGCATTTATCAAATTAAAACCTATCATAGTGTTTATATAGATATACTCGTCCAAATATTGATAATTATCCATAATACCACCTACTCTTCCAGCAGCATTTATTACAATATCAGGCTTATTTTTTTTAAACCAATTTTTAACTTTTATTTGATTTGTTAAGTCTAGTTCAAATCTTGCACATTTAATAATTTTAAATCTTTTGTTTTTTTTTAGTTTTTTTAGGATAGCATTTCCCACCATGCCTTCTTGACCTGCAATATAAATTTTTTTAAATTTTTTCATTTAAACCTACTTTTTTCATATCATTGATTAACATTTCCTTAGCAATTTCTTCAATTTTAATTGTTGGTCTCCAATTTAGAAGCTTTCTTGCTTTACTAGAATCACCTTTTAAAATGTCTACTTCGTTAGGTCTAAAGTATTTTTTATTTACTTTAAGCAAAATTTGATTTTTATTTAATAGTTTGTATTTTTTTTTATTAAAATCTACAAGTCTTGCTATTTCATTTAATCCTTTTCCACTCCATTTTATTTTTAAACCTAATATTTTGCAACATAATGAAAAAAAATATTTAATTGAAAAATTTTTTCCTGTTGAAATAACAAAATCATCAGGTTTATTTTTTTGAAGTATTTGCCACTGCATCTTTGCATACTCTTTTGCGTGTCCCCAATCTCTCATTGCATATAAATTACCAAGTTCTATATAATTATCTAATCCTCCAATAATTCTTGACAAACCAATTGTTATTTTTCTTGTAACAAAAGTTTCACCTCTTCTTGGAGATTCGTGATTAAATAAAATACCATTGGAAATAAACATTCCATAAGATTCTCTATAATTTTTTGATATCCAATAAGAAAAGAGTTTTGAGGTTGAATATGGGCTCCGAGGATAAAATGGAGTTTTTTCATTCTGAATAGGTCTTTGAATTAATCCATACAATTCTGATGTTGAGGCCTGGTAAATTTTAATTTTCTTATTAATTGACCTTGCTGTTTCAATTATATTTAAAAAACCAATTGCATTAACTTGTGACGTATATTCTGGCATCTGAAAACTTACCGCAACATGGCTTTGTGCAGCTAAATTGTAAATTTCATCAGGTTTTATTGTAATTAGTAATTTATTTATACTAGAGCGGTCTGTTAAATCTCCATAATGAAGAAAAAATTTTTTTCTATATTTTCGATTATAATAAATATGATCTACACGCTCAGTATTTATCGATGAAGACTTTCTTTTTAAACCATGAACAATATAGTTTTTTTGAAGTAATAACTCAGCTAAATACGATCCATCTTGACCAGTGACACCAGTAATAAAAGCTACTTTATTTTTCATAGAATAAACATATAAAGACTATTTATAAATATTTTTTAACTTTATGCATCCAAAGTTTTCTATAGTCACAGTGTGTAAAAACTCTGAAGAAACAATTCGATATACATTAAATTCTGTAAAATCACAAACTTATAAAAATATTGAACATATAATTATAGATGGTATTTCAAATGATGGAACAATTGATATAATAAATGAATATATAAATTCAGATCCACAAATACCAATAACTTTTATAAGCGAAAAAGATGAGGGAATTTATGATGCTATAAATAAGGGAATAAAAAATAGCAATGGAGATTTTATATCTATACTTAACGCAGATGATATTTTCCATTCAAACAAATCGGTAGAAAAAATTGTAGAATATATAAAAAATGATAAAAAAAATGATATTTTTTTCTTTGGTTTAACATATTTTAAAAACGATAACTTTAAAAAGATAATTAGATATTATCCCTCAAAAAATTTTAAAAAATGGATGTTAAATTTTGGAATTATTCCTCCACATCCAGCATCAATAATAAAAAAAAATGTTTACGATAATTTCGGTTATTACGATAAAAATTTTAAAATATCAGGTGATTTTGACTTATTTTTGAGGCTTTTAAAAAAAAATCAATTAAGTTTCATAAGTTTTGATTTCAACACAATTAAAATGAAAACAGGAGGAGCAAGTGGTAAGAATTTATTTTCCTATTATGTTTCTTTAAAAGAAAATTATATATCTCTAAAAAAAAATAAAGAATTTGCAAGTTTATTTTTTTTATTGCTTAAGGTACCTAGCAAAATTTTACAATATTTTTTATTTAATCAGTTAAAGATCAATAAAGATTTTCAAATTTTTAATAATATTATCAAATATAAGTCTTTTAATAAAAAAATAAAAATTATTATGAATTTAGATAAAATTTTTGAAAAAAATTTTGTACTTTCGGGTTTAAATCTTGCCTTTTTAGGATATTATTTTAATAAACAAGTCAAATTATATAAAAATTTATATCACTGGCCCGATGGAATTTTTTCTAAATTATTAAATACAAAAAAAATTAAAAAAATACCTGGAAGAAAATTATTAAAAGAAATGATATTACCAAAAAATATCAAAAAAATTCATGTTCTTGGTGTTCTTGGTCAAAAATCGAAGTTATATCTTGAGCAAAAATATAATATTGATGTACTTTCTACTGATCTTCCATATGCGCCAGCCAATAAAATAATTAATTATATTCCTAAACGATTTGATGAAAACACTTTAATTTTAATTACACTCCCAACACCAAAACAAGAAATAATTGCTGAATTTATTGCAGAAAACCAAAATAATTATAAAATTATATGTATTGGAGCGTCCTTAGCTATGTGCTCTGGAGAAGAAAAAGTTGTACCAGAAATTTTAGATAAATTTAGTCTTGAGTTTATCTGGAGACTACGATCAGATACTAGACGAAGAATTATAAGATTACTTCAAACATTTTTGTATTTTACAAAAGGTATTTTAAGTAAAAAAAACCGTGGAATTATAATTGAGGAAATATAAAAAAAGAATATACGTTTGGACAAGTGACAGATCTAATTTCACCGGTGAAGGAAATTTATCTCGAAAATTTATATCTAAATTAAAAAAAAATTATAAAATTAATTTTATTAAAAACTTAAATCTTAAAAAATCCTCATTTTTACACAAATACATTGAACCTTTTTTTGGTATTTTTCAAATTTGGATCAAATATTTTTCTAATAAAAAAGTTTGTTATTTGAATTATTTACCTATGTGGAATTTTATTATTTTTTTAATTCTCCCACCAAAAACTATTTTGGGACCCGTTACAGGTGGATCAAAAAAAAATGAAAACTTTTTTTTTAACAACTTTGTAAGAAGTTTTTTTTTTCCAGTTTTTTATTTTATAACTAATCTTATTTTTTCAATAAGATATGAAAAACTAATATTTTCAACATCTTTATTGAAAAAAAAATTATTTAAAAACTCATTAAATAAATGCCTATTTGATTTTGTATATCTTTTTTTCAAAATCAAAAAAAAAGTAAAAAAACAAAATTATGTTGTAATTTATTACAAAAAACACGCGACAAAAAATTATGATTTTTTAAATAAAGTAATTAAAAATGAATACTTTCTAAAACGAAATTATAAATTTATTTGTGTTGGAGAAAAATTAAAAAATAGAAATATAATCAATAAAGGCTACTTAACAGAAAAAAAACTTTACAAATTATTATCTAAAGCTAGATACGTTTTTGGATCTCGAGAAAATTATTTTAGCCTCTTCTCAATTGATGCAATAAATCACAAAACACAATTACTATATGACAGAGTAGATTATAAAAAAATTCGTTTTTTTAAATCAATGTTTTTAGATCTCAAGAAGGTAAAACGAAATAAAAAGTTAACTATCTCTCCTAAAGATTTATTATATTTAAAAAAAATTAATCGCGTCTATGATGCTTATTTTGAGAGTCTATAAAAATTTCTATGTATTTAACACTCAGTAAAAATAATATCATATCTATGCCAAAAATTGAGAAACTATTTTCCACCAATCCTCTAAATAAAAGAAAAAATATACATAAGTTAGTGAAAATTAAAATATGATCTTTATTAAAATTTTTAATATTAAATTTTAATATAAAACGTGAATATTGAATTAGAAGGTTAAACAAGTATATAAAAAAAAATAGTGTACAAAAAACGCCCCCGCACAATAGAATATAAACTAAAATATTTGATGCATTTTTAGAAAGCAAATTTCTATCACTTTGTGGTCCTTGACCAAAAAAAAGATTCTTTTTAATAAATGGAATGGATTTTTTCCATATTTCCATTCTACCACTAGTTTCATTGGGCATTGTCCATCTTTTATTATTATTTTTTAAAATTTTTATCTGACTTTTGTCAAATTCATCTAATTTTTTTAATTGTTTTTCAGACAAATTTTTTTTATATAAATTTTCTTCAATCAAATTTTTTTTATATAAATTTTTTTCAATCAAATTTTTTTCTAATATTGTTTTTACTGCTTCAGATATTAAATGCTCTTTTAATTTGACCTCTGCACTAAATAAGATGAAGGGTGTAAAAAAAATTAAAAAAATTCTAATTAAATTCTCTTTTTTAAATGAGTAGATTGTATGTCCTAAATAAAATAAAAAAATAATTAAATAAAAATATAGTGTTCCTCTATTTTGTGTTTTCCATAAAATCAAGCCAATAAATATTAATAAAATGTAAAAAATAATTTTTTTTAAAATTACTTTAATCTTTTTTGAATCATAATCGTTTTGAATTAACAATAATGAGAATAATAAAAAAAATATAATTAGTAGCATTCTGCAATAACCACTGCTTCTTGGGACAGATTGGCCCAAAAAAGATGTATTTTCTGCAAGTACTTGGGACGAATAGATTGTTGAAATATAATTTATGTCTGAAATAAATTTATTAGTTTCTTCCAAAATAATTGCATAACTTACAACTAAAGCAACACTTATTATAAAAAATAAAAATATGAATAATAATAACTTTATACTTTTAATATTATCTGAGTAAAATTCTATCAAAAAAACCAAAGCGTATGCGCAAATAATCCAATATATATTAAAAAAATTTCTATCTTCATTAATAAAATATCCTACTAATTGTGAACTAATAAAAATTAAAAAAAAAATTGAATTTTTACTTAATGAAAATTTTTTTTTAAAGAAAAAAAATAACAAGAAAATAAATACAATTATTGGAGATATACCCCTTAAAAAATTAATAAAATTTAAGATATTAAATTCACTTGGTAATGATGGTGGACTGTTAATTGATGAAATTAAAAATAAAAATAAAAAACCTCCATAAATCTCTTTATTAAAAAATTTATTAATCATCTAAAAAAATAAAAATTATTTTTTTTGTCTAAGTTATTCATTTCATCAATAATTTACTAATATTACTTAAAATGTAAGATATATTTTTAATTTTTTTTGTACTTTGTTTATTTGAAAGTTTAAAATATTTTTTTTTAAATGGCCAATTTTTATACAAACTACTGCATACCACTGATGATCCAAAATTTACCAGAAAAATCTCCAAAAAAGAAACAAAGGCAAATTTTGCATTTTTCATAAAATATTATAAAAGTTCAGGTTAATTACCACAGATACTATATAATAACATATCAATGAAAGACAAAATTAATTTTAACAACCTCAATCAACTAATTTTTTATTCAATCCCGTTGGCTTTGATACTGAGTAATTTTTTAGCTAATGCTGCTGTGATATATTTATCAATTTATGGAATTTATCAAATATTTCTTAATAGAAATTTTGAAGTATTAAAGAACAATTTAGTAAAGATATTTATATTATTTTGTGTTTTTATATCTATAAACGCACTCATTCTTGATGTATTTCTTTTATCAATAAAGTCTTCTTTTTCTTTTATCAGATATCTATTTTTTATTATTGGTGTCTATTATCTATACAAAAAAAATTATAATTTATTTCTAAATTTTTTTATAATTTATTTATTTATTTTAATTTTTTTGTTTATTGATGCAAATTACCAAATAATTAATGAAGGAATAAATGTATTTGGATTTAATAGCTATTATATTCAGTCAGAAAGAATATCGAGTATTTTCTTTGAGGAATTAATATTAGGATCTTATGTTCAAAAATTTACAATACTCACTGTCTGTTATTTGTATTGTTTCTACAAAAAAAATTTAAATTATTTAACTTTTGCCAGTTTAATAATTAGCATTGAAATTTGTTTTATTTCAGGAGAAAGAACTGCTTTATTTTCAATAATTTTATTTTTTTTTACATTTATAATTTTTTTTATGGATATATCAAAATTTAAAAAATTTATTTTTTTAACTTCATCAATAATTATATTTTTAATATTAATTGTTCAAAACCCAAATGTAAAAAACAGAATTTTTACAAATACATTAGAAAATATAAGTTCCTCTAATTATATTTATTTTTCACCAGGACATAAGAATCATTTAGATGTGGCTCTAAATCTCTTTAAAAATAAACCTATCTCAGGTTATGGATCAAATACTTTTCGGATAGCTTGTCATGAAGTTCAAAATAAATTAAAAATAACCGGGTGTTCTACTCACCCACATAATCTAGTTGCTCAATTTTTAGCAGAAAAAGGGATTATAGGATTAATTTTTCTTCTATTTTTTTATTTATACATAATTAGCAACTTGTTCAAAAGTTTAATAAATTTTGATCAATCTATTCACAAAAAAAAAGCTTTGATACTTTTTTCAATATTAATTTTATTTAATCCACTTTTTCCCAGTCCTAATTTTTACAATAGCTGGGTAAATAATATTATTTTTATAATTTTTACTTATTGTTTTATTATTGGTTATAATAAAATTAAAAATGTCTAATTATTTATTATTTTATTTTTTTATTAGTTTATTAAATCTTTTTTTAATTATTTTTTTTCAAAAAATTAAAATTTTTCATAGTAATATCGATTATCCAGATAATAAAAGGAAAAACCATAAACTTCCTACTCCTCTAGCCGGTGGAATAATTATTATTATTAATCTAATTTTTATACTTATATATTTAGTTTTATTAAATAATTTTGCTGAAAAAATAATTTTTTATTTTTCGTGTTTACTAATTTTTTTATTAGGGTTTTTTGATGACAAATATAATTTTATTTATACTAAAAAATTTATTTTATTGTCATTAATTTTTGGGATTTGTTATTATTTTGATTCTAACTTTCAAGTAAAAAACCTTTATAGTGAAATATTAAATTTAAGTATAAATGTTGAAAGATTTTCATTTATATTTACTCTTCTTTGTTTTTTGTTATTTTCAAACGCTTTAAATATGTTCGATGGTATCAATCTTCAATGTATAATTTTCTCAGTTTTAACTCTCCTGTATTTATTAATATTAAAAAATTCCTTTGAAATTTTAGTTGTTATAATTTGTCTTCTTTTTCTATTTTATGCGAATTTTAAAAATATTACTTTTTTAGGTAATTCAGGTTCATACTTATTATCTTTGATTATTTCTTATTATACCATTTTTGCCTACAATAATGGAGCAATAAGTAATGTTGAAGAAATTTTCATAATTTTTATGTTACCTGGAATTGATATGCTAAGATTATTTTTTAAAAGAATAATAAATAAAAAAAATCCTTTTATAGGTGATAGAGATCATATTCATCATTTATTAATAGACAATTTCGATTATAGAACAGCAATATTAATTATTTCATTAATGTTATTTCTAAATTTAATATTATTAATCTTTGGAATAAATAAATTAATTATAATTATAATAAGTTTGATTATTTATATTTCTACAATTATTATTTGTTATAACAAAAGTAAAAAAATTAATTTTTAATAACCCAAAAATTATTTAATTTATTCTTTTCAATTAAGTTAATTGTTTTTTCTTTTACTAAAAAAAAATTAAGATTTATACCATCCTTAGTAAAAAATGTTTTGTATCCAATTTTAACTAGAAAATTCAATTCCTGTAAATAATTTTTATTATGTCACTTTTCTATGTCAATAAGAATTATTGAAAAACTATTTTTTAAAATAATTACTATGTTTTTTTTTAACTAATTTGTATGAAGTGAAATTTATATTTTTTTTTGATATAAATATGTCAATTTTACAACTTTGTTTTTAATTCATTTACTATTTTATTTATATAAAGAATAAAATGATTTCAATTATTCTCAGGTTCTATAATTAAAACTTTCATTTAATTTTTAGAAACTAAATAATTTATATGAGGTGTTTTATAATTTTTTATAATTAGTTTTTTCCTTCCTTTAAATTTTTTCCACCATAACTTTGAAAAATTAGAAATACTCATGCCTTTTCCATTACCCATATTTTTAAGAACAAAGCCTTTCTTTCTATTATTAAATATTTCAATTGTTCTAGATGAAACTAAATCTACACTTATAAAATCTCTTACTAATGAGCCATTTTCTACTGTAAATTTTTTGTTATTTTTTGCATTGTGTTTTAATTGTGCCCATAATCTTGGCTTTTTCTCGCCTTCTCCAAAAACCTGAAAATATCTTAAATAAATTATATTTAATTTTTTATTTTTTTGATAAAAATTTTTTAAATGAAAGTATAAAGAGGCTTTAGACATCGAGTAATAACCTTTTGGCAAAAGACTTGTTTTAACAGATAATTTTTTATTTTTTTTTGCACTTAATCCATATTCAAAGCATGAGCCTGGCACAACCAATCTTTTTATCCCTGATTGTAAAGCTAACTCAAATAAATTTAGCGTATGGATTACATTGGTTTCGTAAGTATTTTGAAACTCATTAAAAAAATTCTTATTTTTATAAAAATTTCTTGCTCCCGTTGAGGCGTAATGAAAAATTGCATGATAACCCTTTAAATCTTTTTTTTTAATATCTTCAATTTTTTTAATTTTATAAGTTATGTTTTTGTTTTTAAAGACTTTTGTTTTTTTTTTTAAGAAAGCTTTAATCTTAATGTTTTTTAAATTACATAAATGTTTTAAAATATTTTGGGCTATAAAACCACCTGCTCCTGTAACTATAATTTTCATATTTAAATTTTTAGATAAGTTGTAACCCAATCATATCCTTTTTTTCCAAAATCATAATATCTTTTATTTGAGAGAATATTTGATAAAATAATAATATCTTCATTCAAATTTCCAGTTAATTTGATTATACAGTCATCAGGTATAACCTCTGAAAATGAGTATTTGTTATTAATAATTGCAACAGCTTTCTTCATAAAAAGTGACTTTATAACAGCAGACTCAACTGGATAAGTCCATATTGATGGACAAAGTATTATTTTAGAATTTTCAATTGTGTCCATAAATTCTTCTCCCCAATAAATTTTTTTAAATGAAATATTATTATTAGGTCCATAGTTTTTTTTATGGCTAGGTAAAAAAAATTTTTTATTTGGCATTCGATTTGTCAACTTATAGAAATAATTTATACCCTTAGGTGGTGTAAGATGAGCATGAAAAAAAAAATCGTATTTCAACTCATTTAAATTTTTATCAACTTTATAACTTAAGTTTTTTAGTTTCTCATGATGCATTTTTTTTAATTGAACTTTTGATTTGTTAAATTTCTTTTTGATTAACTCACTATAACCCTCAGTCTGTACTATGAATTCAATCTTGTGCATATTAATTTCTAAAGTCTTAAGAAATTTTTTATATCCTTCATCATTTTCAGAATTATAAGGATGATGATAGCAATCACTATATGGCTTAAATTTCTCATAACAGACAAAACAAATTTTGTCGTTATATTCATTATAAGATTTTTTACAAAAAAAGTTTGTGTCTAAAACAAAAAATTTAATTTTCTTACTTTTGTTAATAAGTTTAGCGACTAAATCATAACCAATAGATTGCTGATGATAAATAACTAAATTATTTATGCTAACAAAATTTACAAATATTTTAAGAATATATTTTAAAATATTTGATAAAATTATAATAATTACTCTATTAACAATTCTAAATTTTTTAAAAATATTAGGTGTAATTACTTTAATATAATCCAAATATTCTTTATTAATTTCATGCAAATACTCACCAGCTCCACCAAATCTAACTGGCAAGAGCGAAATAAAAATTTTTTTAATCTTAATCACAATATTTTTTTTTTATAATTTGAATATATTTTTTTGTTACAGTATGCGAAAAATTTGATGACAAAATATCACCATTATTTTCCAAAAACTTTTTATGTTTTTCAATATTTTGAATATTTTTTTTTAAATTTTTATTTATATATCTTAGAGAGTCTCCTCTAGTTATTGCATGCTGATTTACATCCTGAACAAAATTTAAAACTTTCTCCCTCAAATAAAGTAAAAATCTTGAAGTATGTATTTGATTTTTTTTTAACTTAAAAATATTATTTTCTTCTGTGAGCAATAATTTTTTATATATTTTTAAATTTTTAGGATATAAAACCAAGTTTTTATCATAATATGAAAGTTGTGTTTCTCTCGCTGTTATAGGTTTTAAACCAAAGCAAGCTGACTCTATATGACAAGTTCCCCAATAGGTCACTAAACGATCTGCATTTTGCATTATCTTGTAATTAGATACTTCATCATTTATAAGCTTAAAATTTCTTGGAAGCTTACCTTCAAAAAGATCATCAATAAACATCTGAAAGATATTGTGAGAATTTTCTCCCCATCTTTTAGCTATAGGGTGAAATTTTATTCCCCATGTTTGTTTTGAATTAGAAATAATCTTAAGAGTAAAGGAAAGCCAATCTGCATAATCAACAAATAATCTATTTTTATCTAAGTAACCGTAAGATGAATCCTTAAATACATGCAGCATCAGTATATTTTTTGGAATTTCGTAATTTTTTACATTTTTAATTTTTTTGTGTGCATCATTAGCTGACTCATATATTGAATAACCAGATAGTCTTTTTTTCCAATAATTAATTACATCTCTTTTTTTTATTTTTTTTTTTAAATATTTTGCATATATTTTTTTTAACATTGTAGGATTACTGTCTTTAAAAGTCTCATGATGATGAATATTAAAGTCTGCTTGACCGAATAGTTGAATTTTTTTATCTTTTCTAAATTCAGCAAGCATAGCTCTATAAAAATAACAAGAATGATTTAAAAAAATTGCTTTAAGATTTTCTTTTTTTAAATACTTTGTAATCATTTTAATTTCATAAATTTTTATGGAAGATAAAATTTTAATAAATAAGCTCGGATTGAGATAATTTTTTGAAATATTCAAAGTTGTGTCCCAAGCTGCATGATTAAATTCAGATTTAAAAAAATTTTTTTCATTTAAAATGTTGGATCTTTTTAAATTTAATGCATAAATTAAAGCCTTAGGAGAAACAAAAAGAAATCTTAGAAATTTATTTCTAAAAAAAGGGGGGATAATTTGTTGTTGATTTAAAATAATATATTTTTTTAAATTTTTACTAAGATATTTATTTTGATAAAATTTAGAACTTGGAGGTTGTTCAAAAATAATTTTTTTTATATTATTATTCTCACAATATTTAAAAATTATTGGTAAAATATAAGGATATTGTTGTTCAATAAACCCTCCCCCAACATAAATTGTATTTTGTTTCATTTTAATTTTATATTTATAATCATATATTCAAAAAATATTTATTAATGAAGATAATTTGTATAATTCCAGCAAAAGAAAAATCAAGAAGATTGAAGGATAAAAATATATTAAAAATTAAAAATAAACTTTTAATTCAAATTACGCTTAACAAATCACTGAAAATTAAAGAATTTGACAGAATTATTGTATCAAGTGATTCAGAAAAAATATTAAATTTATCAAAAAAATATAAAAATATTTTATTTTTTAGAAGGCCAAAAAAATATTCAACATCAAAATCTGATATGGGCTCAGTTATTACTCATATAACTAAAGTTTTGTATAAGACGGAAAAATTAGTTCCATCTATAATTGTATTATTACAGCCGACATCTCCTTTGAGAAAAATCTCTACAATTAAAAAAACCATTAAAATATTTAAGAGACATTTGAATTATGATTATTTGGCAACAATAAAAAAGGTAAATCACAAGGAATATCCTAATATGCAAATTAATTTCTCTAACAAAAATTTTAATAAACGAAAAAATTTTAAAATAAATAATACACATAGTAAGAAAGTAAATTATGCTCTTGATGGTGGTGTGATATTTATGTTTAGAAATAATAAAAAAAATAAAGTTAACAATTATAAATTGAGTGGGTATGGAAAATTTGTTGAAACTAAATTCCCTGAAAATATTGATATTGATACTAAAGAAGATTTTGATATCGCAAAAAAATTTATTTAATGTAGAAGATAATATACATGATAAAAATAGGAAAAAATAAAATATCAATAAAACATAGGCCATACATAATTGTTGAAGCTTGTGTTAACCACCAAGGAAATTTTAATATCGCAAAAAAAATGATTTATGCTGCTAAAGATGCAGGAGCGCAATGTATGAAGTTCCAGCACCATATTGTTAAAGAGGAAATGCTTGAAAAAAATATTCCAAAATCATCAAATTTTAAAAAACCTCTATCTAAAGTTATTGAAGATACTAATTTTTCAATAAAGCAACACATTAAATTAAAAAATATTTGTACAAAAATAGGTATTGATTATTTATGTACTCCATTTTCAATAAAAGCAGCTAAGGAGCTAAACAAAATTAATGTTAAATTTTTCAAAACAGGATCAGGTGAATTAACAAACTTTCCTTTTATTGATGCTATTGCAAGATTAGGGAAGCCAATGATTGTATCTACTGGTATGAGTTTACCTCATGAGATAGACGAAACAGTTAAGATTATTAAAAAACACAAAACTCCTTTAGGATTAATGCATTGTATCTCAGCCTATCCATGTCCTTACGAAATTATGAATCTTGACTTCATAAATTATCTTTCAAAAAAATACAAGATACCAGTTGGATTATCTGATCATACACCTTCAATCTATAATGCTCTTGGAGCTGTATCTCTAGGTGCATCCATGATCGAAAAACATTTTACATTCAATAAGAATCTTCCAGGACCTGACCACAAATCGTCAATAAATCTTAAAGAATTAAAAGAACTAACAAAAGGTGTACATGCAAATTTTTTAGCAAGGGGTTCAAAAAAAATTATATTCCCTCAAGAAAAACAGATTATTGCATGGGCGAGAGAGTCTGTTGTGAGTATTAAAAATATAAAAAAAAATGATATTTTTACAAGAAATAATATTTCAACAAAAAGACCCTCTCCTAAAGGAGATGAAGTGCCTGCAAAAGATTTTTTTAAAATATTAGATAAAAAATCAAAATCAAATATTGAGGTTGATAGCATTATTAAAAAATCTCAGGTAACATGAAAAAGATTCTTTTGGTTCTAGAATCTAGGGCAAGTTATGGTTACAGCAAAAATTTAATTCAAATATTAGAAAAAGATAAAAAATTTAAAATTAAAACAGTAGTTACTGGAACACATTTATCAAAAGAGTTAGGTTATTCGGTTAAAAATTTAGAAACTGACAATATTAAAATAGATTATAAATTACATTTTGATAATAAAAATTTAGTCAATGGAATAGGTAATTTAATAGTTAGTTCTAATAAAGTAATAAACAACTTCAAACCAAATATAGTTTTAATATTTGGAGACAGAGTTGAGCTAATACCTTTTGCAATTGCTTGCTCTTACAGGAATGATGTACTATTAGCACACGTACAAGCAGGAGATAGATCTGGACATATAGATGATATGACCAGAATGGCTTTAGCAAAATTAAGTCATATTCATTTTCCCGCAACCAAAATTGCAAAAAAAAGACTGATTAAATTAGGTGAACAAAAAAAAAGAATTTTTTTAGTCGGTGCACCACAATTAGACGATATAAATTATAAAGAGTTATCAAAAATAGATCACTTAAAAATTGGTAAAAAATTTTACAATTTAAAAAACGAGAAATATTTTGTCTTGTTACAACACCCTGTTTTCAAAAATCAAAAAAAATATTTAAGCTTATTTAAAAAAACAATTGATGCCTCTAGCAAATTTAACAAAAAGATATTTATAATATATCCAAACTATGATCCTGGTTATAAACCAATTTTAAAATTTTTAAAAAATCAAAAAAATAAAAAAAAATTTATAATTATAAAGAATCTTGAAAGACAAAAATTTCTTGTATTAGTTTTAAATTCTTACTGTCTTATTGGAAATTCATCTGCAGGATTGCTTGAAAGCCCTAGCTTAAAAATTCCAGTAGTAAACATAGGAGATAGACAAATTTATAGAGAACAAAATAATAATATTTTGAATGCCAAGTATACTACACAAGATATCTATAAAAAAATTTCAAAAGCACAAAAAATGAAAAATAAATTAAAAAATATCAAAAATATTCATGGAGATGGAAAATCTTCTAAGAGAATTTATCAAGTTTTAAAAAAAATTAGAATAAATCAATTTTTTTTGAATAAAGATACTACCTACTGATTAAAGATTTGGTAACTTTATAAAGCTCTTTTTTTATAGTTTTGTTACTTGAATTCATATTTAAAATTTGATCAACAAATTTAAAATTAACTTTATTTTTTATTCGATCTAATTCTAAAATATTACTTTTTTCAATTTTGTCTTTTATTTTTTCGTTTCTTGAAACAAGTTTTTCTGTTATTTTTTCAATAGAACCTAATCCATAAAATTTTCTTTTTAAAAAATTTGACGGTGTTCTGCCACTAAGATAGATCATTTTTTTTGCTAGTTCTAAAATTTTAATTGGTTTTCCCATATCACATATAAATAATCTGCAGTTTTCCTTGATCTTACTTAGATTTAGAATTTTAAATGCTGAAATTATTAAATTTGCTGCCTCTCGCTCACTCATAAAATATCTTTCAACTTTTGGATGACTTATGCTTATTTTTTGTGCATTTAACATTTTTATCTTAAAAATTTCAGCTACAGATCCATTTGAGTTAAAAACATTTCCAAATCTAACTATTCCTATTTTCATTTTTTTGTTCATAAAATTATGGCAAACATATTCAGATATTAATTTTGTCATTCCTAAAATATTTTTTGGGTCAGCGGCTTTATCTGTAGAAACATGAATAAAATATTTTACTTTATTCTCAACAGAACATTTTAATATATTTTTGGTTCCTATAATATTAGTGTATATCCCTTGTTTAATATTATTTTCTAAAAAACCTACATGTTTTAAAGCTGCAGTATGAAAAATTATATCAGGTCTCAGTTTTGAAATATTACTAAATAAATTTTTATTATTTTCAATATTTGAAATAATAAATTTTACTTTATTAAAATTTTTATAGTTTTCATTGAGTACTTTAAATTTAAATACATTATATTCACTATTGTCTAACACGTAAATTTCCTTAATACTAAAATCTAAAATTTTTTTAACTAAAGCTCCACCTATTGATCCAGCACCTCCTGTAATCAAAATTTTTTTATTATTTAAAATTTTTTCAATTTTTTTATTTTCAATTTTAAGAGTGTTTCTAAAAAAAATTTCTTCAAAAGAAAAATCTCTAAATGGTTTTTCTATTATAAATCCATGTTCCTTAACATCTTTGTTTGTTGATGCTCTTACAATTTTAATTTTTTTCTTTATAAAAAAATTAATATCTTTATTGAGATTATAAAGGGCCGTATGATCACAGATAACTAAAATCTTTACTTCATTTTTTAATACATCTTCCTTTAATGATATTATATCTTTTTCGAGATTAAGTTTCTTATTAAAAACAATATTATATCTTGAATTTTTTTGACTAATAAAATTTAAAAAGTTTTTATACTTTTTATTATAATTTATTATTCCTAAATTAATTTTATTCATCTAAATATATATATATATACATTAAAGAAAACATGAAAAGAAATATATTATTGTTAACAGGGAATGGATTTCTAGGACTTAACTTAATTAAAAAATTAAACAGAAAAAGAAATAAAATTTCAGTTTATATTAAAAAAAAAAATAATTTTGTAATTCCAAAAAATATCCAAATTTTTAAAAAAGACATTTTTCATATAAAAAAAATCAAAGTTAAAAAACCATTTGTTATTTTAACAACTTTAAATAATACAGATATAAATTTTAAGATTAAGTTTAGGTTTTTGCTAGATAAATTGAAAAAAAGCAATCCTATAAAAGTAATTTTAGTTTCATCTGTTAGTGTATATTCAAAAAAATCAAATAATTACTCTAAAAACTGTAAGATTGCAGAAAATGAATGTAAAAAAAAATTTAATAATTTAATAATTTTAAGAGCTGGAAATATCTTTGGAGAGTTAAGATCTAATCCCTTATATATTGAAAAAATAATTATCTCATCAATCATTAAAAAAGATTTTATTGAAAATAAATTGAATTTAGTAAGATCGTATATTTATGTTGATGAATTCTGTAGAGCTATCACTAAAATTATTGATAATAATAAAATTAATTCAAATATTTATAATTTAACCAATAAAAACTATATTTTATCGTCCTATCAAGTGCGTAAGAGAATTTCTGAAAACCTTAATATAAAAATAAATTCAATCAAAAAAAGAATTTACACACATATTGTAAAATCAAAGATTGATTCAAAAAAATTTGAAAAGGATTTTAAATTTAAATTCGTAGACAATTTTGATGAAAATATTAAAAAGATCTATAAATATTATAAAAGCTATTTTAAAATAAATTGATTATCTTGGTAAATTTTTTTAATTTTATTTAAAGTTTGAATACTAAGTTTTTTAGCATTTTCTTTTTTCGTGTTAACATTTATTTGATTTGTTTGCATCATCCCTGGTATGACAGCAAAAACTGAATTAAATGACAAACAATACCTCAAAGCAAAACCAGCCTTAGAGTTCTTTGAATTTAATTTAACAAATAAATCTGAAGACTTATTCCATAAATCTAGCTGTTTGATATCCCATCTTGATCTATGGTCATTTTTTTTATTTTTTTTTATTTTTTTTAATTCTGTTTTTCCAGCAAGAAATCCAAGATTGAACGGTGTTCTTGCAATAATTTTGATATCTTTCTTTTTACACAAACTATAAAGTCCAGAATCAAACATTCTGTGGTCAATTAAATTGAAGTTAATTTGCACAAAATCAAATTTAGCTTTTTTCAAAAAATAAACACTGTCTTGTGGTGTTTTGGGAGAAATTCCTGAAAATCTTATCTTCCCTTTTCTTTTTAATTGATCCATCAACTTTTTTAATTTTAATATGTTTTTACAATTTTTTCTTGTTGGACTATGTAAAAAAAGAATATCTGCATAACTTGTTTTCAATCTTTTTAAAGACTCGTCAAATTGTTTTTTAATAAATTGAGTACTAAAATTAAACAAATCAATCTGTTTAAAAGCAGAGTTTTTTTTTTTATATAATCCAGCTTTTGTTGATAAAAAAATCTTAGATCTATTATTCTTTAATAACTTAGATAATATAGTCTCTACTTTTCCAAAACCATAACTTGGAGCTGTATCATAAAAATTAATTTTTTTTTTGTAAGCATAATCAATTAATGATTCAGATTTTTTTTTTGAAATTGATCCGTAAGCATCTCCAGATAAACCCCAAGTTCCAAAACCAATTTTTGATACTTTTCTAATATTCAACATTAAATATCTCTCCTTGATTATTACTTATTACCGTATTGGGATTTTGAAAAGATTTTATAAGTTCTGAAATCCCATATTCGAGTGGTATTTCAGCCTTGAATCCTTTTTTTTCAATTTTATCATTTGAAACAAAATAATCTCTTTTGTCAGGATCCTCCCCCTTAAGAGATATAGAATATTTAAATTCTGGAATTTGTTCCTGAATTTTCTTACATAATTGCTCTTTAGTTAAATTAGCAGTGCTTAAACCAAAATTATAAACCTCATTTTTTATATGATTAAAATTTTCAATTGCAAAAATCATACACTTTGCAACATCTTCTACATGAACATAATTTCTTCTAAAATGTGGTTGAAATAGTTCTATAAATTTTTTTGTATAAGCTATATATGTAAAATCATTTACTAAAAGATCAATTCTAACTCGGTCTGAAATACCAAAAACAGTTGCCAATCTAAAACAAACATTATTTTCAACTGATCTGACATATTTTTCTGCTTCAACTTTAGTTCTTCCATAAACACTAATTGGATTTAATTCTGAATTTTCATCGCAGAATTCTCCTTGTTTACCAATACCATATCCACTGTTTGTAACGGGAAATATAAGTTTTTGATCTTTAGATTTTAATTCAGTTATCAATTTTATTGCATCCTGATTGACTTCTTTAGCTAATTTTGGATATTTGCTGCAAATTGGAGCCCCAACAAGGCCTGCTAAAGGTATAATTATATCATTTTCCCTCACTAATTTTGAAATGATTTGTTTGTTTCTTGCATCGCCATAAATTACATCTATTTCTTTATTTTGAATAACGTCCTTAAGTACTTCTTGATTGAAGATTTTATTATCAATTACTGTTATCTTGAATTTTTTTTTTAATAATAATCTAATCAATTTTGAACCAATATAACCTAGACCTCCTGTAATTAAAATTTTACTCATTATTAAAAATAACCTCGCTTCCTTTATCGAAAAATTTGATTTTTACAGCTGTAAGTTTGTTAAATTTTTTTTTCAATTTTTTTTGAACTGAATCATTTGCATAAAACATTAAAAAACCTCCTCCACCAGCTCCAAGTACTTTACCTCCGAGAGCACCGCTAGAAATAGCTTCATGATAAATACTATTGATGTTATTATCAGTAACTTTGTTAGACAATTTTTTTTTCATATGCCAATATTCGTTTAACATTAGACCAATTTCATCTGTGTTTAAATTTTTACTTTCAAATACCTTTTTTGCTTTAACTGTATACTCTTTAATCTCATGATAATAATTGATTTTTTTTCTTATATTTTTAATTTTATCTTTTTCAACAATTCCTGAATATCTTGATTTTCCTGTAAAAAACAAAATTAAATTGTTTGATAACATGTCTTTTTTAGCTTTTGATATTTTAATTTTGTTTAAAGTATATTTATTTTTACTAAAATTTATCTGGTTAAATCCTCCATTTGCTGCCCATATTTGATCCTGAGATCCAACACTTTCTTTCATAATATTTTGTTCTAAATTTATTGCATAATTTGCTAAATTTTTTTTACTAAAATTCTTTCTATTTAGTTTGCCTAAACAATTAATTAATCCAACGCTAAAAGATGAACTAGATCCAATTCCTGATCTAGATGGTAAATCTGAAGCATGTATAATTTCCAGACCTTCTTTAATTTTAAAAAATTTAATAGAAGCTTTAATTGATGGGTGAATAATTTTATTTATTTCATTGGGAAGCTCTATTCTATTCCAGACGAATCTATATTTATTCTCAAAAAAATTAGGTAACTTGCGTAATGTGATATAACAATATTTATTAATTGTAGCACCAATTACTATGCCTCCGTGATTTTCATAATAATCTTTAAAATCAGTCCCTCCACCAAAAAAAGAGATTCTAAAAGGAGTTTTTGAAATAATCATTAATTTTTAGTTTTGAAGTTATTAATACATATAATTTACTATATAAAAAATTTTCTTACACCATATAAAGTATATTTTATTTTAAGTAATTAATATATGAACTATGTATGAAAATAGTAAAGAGAAAAATAAATAATTGCTTAATTTTAAAATTTGAAAAGTTTGAGGATCATAGAGGCAAATATATAGAAACTTTTAATAAAAAAAATTACAAAAATTTAAATATTGATTTTGTACAAGATGATTTTTCATATTCTAAAAAAAATGTCTTAAGAGGATTTCATGGCGATAAAGGAACATTTAAATTATTTAAATGTATTAAAGGAAAAGTTCAATTTGCAGTAATAAATAATGACGAAAGAAGTAATTTTTATAAAAAAAATTTTACTATGATATTAAGTGAAGATGATTGCTATCAAGTTTTAGTGCCACCAAAGCATGGTGTTGCTCATTTAATATTGTCTAGTAAAGCTATTCTTCACTATAAACAAAGCACTTATTACAAAGATTTCAAACAATTTACTATAAATTATAAAAGTAAATGTTTATCATTTAAATGGAAATCAAAAAAAATTATTACATCCTCAAGAGACAGTGGTGGCATTATTCTTTAATATTAATTTTATTTATTAAAAAATTTATGATCTAAAACATTTAATATATCTAAATCTTTTAACAGTATCGAATATTTAATCTTTGAATTTCTTGCCGCTTTTATATCAGTAATTTGGTCACCAACGAGCAAACTTTTGTTTTTATAAATTTTCCATTTTTTAGTAGCTTCATCAATCATTCCGGTATTTGGTTTTCTTCTATTTAGTTCTTTTAAAGAAGAATATTTTTTAGAATTTTTAAAATAACAGGCAATAAAGAAATCATCGATATGAGCACCACTATCATTCAATTTTTTATTAATCCATTCATGAAGTTTATATACCTTATTAATTGAATAATATCCTCTTCCTACCCCCGATTGATTGGAAATTATAAATACATAATAATCATTATCATTTAAAAATTTAATAAATTTGATTATATTTTTTTTCCAAACAAATCTATTTTTTGTGTGTACGTATCCATAGTCGTGATTGATTATCCCATCTCTATCAAGAAAAACTATTTTTTTATTAAATATTTTTTTTAATATAATTTGTGATTTTTTTAAATCTTTTGGAATTCCTATATCAATAAAAAAATTTCTTTTACTAATGTATTTTATACCAATTGCCTGCTTGTTTAATATCAGTTTTGGAAAAATTTCATCCTCAAGAGAAAAGTTATCTTTATTTATAAAATTAATAATTTTTTTAGAGACGTAATAAAATCCAGCATTAATAAAATTATTAATATTTTTTTTATTGCTTAAAAAGTTATTTTTTTTTTCAATCGAAATTGAGGTAAATCTTTTTTTTGAATTAACTGATAAAGCCATTGCAAAGCATATATTTTTTTTTAAATGAAATTTTTTTTTTAGGTCTAATATATTAAAATTAAAAAAAGTATCTCCATTTAACAAAAAAAATTCTTTATTTAGGTATTTCTTTGCATTCAATAAACTTCCTGCGGTACCTAACTTTTTTCTTTCTCTAATAGCTTTGATTTTTATATTATTAAATTTAGATTTTTTTATAAAATTGATAATTTTTTCATGTTTATAATAAGTTAATAATATTACTTCATTAACTCCATATCTTTGTAAATCTTTAATAACATATGATAGAAATGGTTTTTTATTTATTCTTAAAATGGGTTTAGGCACAATTTTTGTTTTATCACCAAGTCTTGAACCAAACCCACCACAATAAATTACTGCTTGCATTTATTTTCCTTTAATCAAAATTTTTGAATTATTTATATTCAAAAACTTGTTAAAATTTTTTAAAATAGTTTTATGATGAGTAACTACAATCAAAGTCATACTTTTATTAAATTTTACTATATTTTTAATAATTTTATTCGAGTTATTTAAATCAAGGGCACTTGTTGGTTCATCCATAACAAGTAATTTTGGATTGTTGAAAATAGATCTTGCAATCAAAATTCTTTGTCTTTGACCAGCAGATAAATTTTTTCCATCTTCATAGATTTTGGTATTAAATTTTCTTTTCAATTTATTTATAAATGAATGAGAATTAGTAGTAGCCGCACATTTATTAAGCCTCTCATCCATCTCCCTTTTAGATAAATTTTTAATATCTGAACCAAAAGTAATATTTTCTTTTATTGATCCATCTATGAGTTTAAGATCCTGAGAAACATATCCTAGCTTATTTTTAAGAGTGTTAAAATTTTTTGCAAAATTTTTATTAATAAAAATTTTTCCTTCAGTCGGCTCTAGAACACCTAATATCAAATCAACAATAGTAGACTTTCCAACACCACTTGGTCCTGTGATTACAATTTTATCACCAAAATTAATTTTAAAAGATGTATTCTCAATAATACTTTTATCCTTTTTGTTATATTTAAATTGAACTTTAGAAAATTCATACAATATATTTTGACTTAATTTTTTAAATAAAAAATTATTCTTATTTTCTCTAAATGTATTACTGAAAATATTGTTAGAAAATATGGTAACTGAATTTCCATAAAAATTTATTTGCTGAATATAAGAATAAATTCTAGAAATTGAAGGTAAAACTCTAAATGCCATTAGCCCGTAAATACTTAAATATTGACCAATAACTAATGTATCGTCTTCTTTAAAAAAGAAAAATAACAAACATATTAAAATTATAGTTGATAATATAAAAATAAAATCAAAATAAATTTTTGGTATACTAGATACAGTAAGGTACTTAGCTGTTTGTTTAAGTTCTTTTGTATCTATTTCCTTAAATGTTTTTATTGAGTAATCGTAAAGATTAAATATTTTAATAAATTTAATATTCTTAAAAATTAAAAACAAGTGATTGTTAACAACTTTATAAAAATATGATTTTTTCTCACCAATTCTTTTTGTATATTTTTTAACAATTTTCAAAAATAAATAAGAAGAAAATATAATAAAAAAAGCAAATACAACAGATGCAATAAAGTTTACATAAAGTAAAAATATTAGGATTGAACTAATTACAAATAGTTCAAACATTAAGTCAATTAAAACTGATAGAAATCCTCTGAATCTTTCTGCCTCAGCTTTGATATTGGCTATTAATTCAGAAACATTTTTTTTTAAATAAAAGAAATAAGAATTATTTAAATATTTTTCTAACAAATATGAGGAAGATGACGTTTGAACTTTAGCAAAAAAAAAGTTTTTATAATAATTAAAGTACACCAAGATAAAAAATTTCAAAACAGAGAAAAAAAGAATTGCAGAAATAGATATTACTAAAATTTCTGAATAACTAAATTCAGACAAATAATCTATATCATTAACATATTCCATCATTTGATCTTTTTTCAAAATTAAAAAAATCAATGGAATAATAGAACCAAGAGAGATCAATTCTAATAAATAGCTTAAAAAACTTAGTAATGTTAATTTTAAGACAGATTTTTTTTTATTTTCTATTTTAAGTTTTTTTAAAACTTTATATGATCTTAATAATAAATTTTTATATTTTTTAAATATAAACATGTTTTGATAATTTTTATGAAGTTATGTAATTAAAAAAAAATTATAAATCTACAATTTTTTTAATTTGGCCTCTCTTGATCACAATCACCTTTGAACAAAAATTGTTTTTTTATATATGATGCTTTTACTGCATAATTTATGTCTATATTTTCTCTCAAAAATGGTTCAAAATAATTCGGTATAACAATTTTTGAGTTATTTTTTCTAATTTTAAATCCAGTTTTAATTAAATATCTATCAGGTATCCCATGATAATAAAAATCAATATATTCTACTATTTTGTCATTAAAAAAATGCGCGATTGTATCTTTAAGTTTTGGCAAACATTTATAATCTCCATAAAAATCGATAAACCTTATTATAATTTTTCCTTTTAGATAGATTTTTTTAAATACTATTAAAAATTTAAATTCTTCTCTTTCTCCTAAGACTAAAAATTTATATTTATAAAAAATATTTTTTTCATATTTATTAATTAAATATTCGATATTTTTATTAAATATATTCGAATAATTTTTATCAAATTTTGAATTTTGTAAAAACTTAATTGAATTTAGAATTTTATAATTCAAATTTATTAATTTAATTTTGAATTTTAGCTTTTTTTTAATTTTTGCAATTTTGAAATCTGATATGTTTGGATTTAAGATATACGCATGAGATAAAGTGCCTACTTTAAATCCTAGCTTTTGATAAAGATTTTTTGTTTTATCGTTGCATCCAATTGTGGCGATAGTATTTTTTTTAAAGAAACTCATAAAAAATAATATAATTTTCAATCCTGTAAAGTTCTTATTTTTTGAAAATTTAATATCACTTAACCACATCGATAACCAATAGATGTCATTTTTTTTTAACTTATTTGAAAATTTTGAATTTTGAACAAAACCTAAAAATCCATTACATTTTTTCTTATCTTCAGTATAAAAAAAAGAATATTTATTTTTTTTTATTAAATATAACCAATCAAAAACTCTACCATCCCTTACCAAAATATGTTTTTTTTTGGATTTTGCAACCCAATGGTTGGAAATTAATTTTTTAATTTCTTGTATTTTACTTCTAGAAGCGTAAGCGAAAATTTTAGTCAATAACTTTATTTATATTATTAATTAATTTTTGAGAAACCTTTATTATTGTTGAAGACCAAGAAGCTCCAAGGCCAAATCCACAAATTAAAACTTTATTCCCACTTTTTATTTTTTTTGATTTAATTCCTTCATATAGAACAATGGGGATAGTTGAAGAGGTTGTATTTCCATAATCAATAAAATTTAACATTTTCTCTTTGTCAATGTTAAGTTTCTCTCTTATGCTATTAAGCATATACAAATTTGCCTGATGTAAAATAAAATAATCTATATCTTTTTTTTTTAAATTATTTTTTTTAAGTGTATTAGTAATTGTTTTTGGTACTTCCCTTATTGCAAAAGAAAACATTGCAGGTCCATTCATACAAAGACTGTTTTCTTCATTAAAATCTTTTTTTAGACTCCTATTATGCACAATCAAATCTCTAAAACCTTCTCCATCACTACCTAAGTCAAATAAACCAATGCTTGTCTTAATATCATTTTTTTCAACAATACAAGATGCAGCTGCATCACCAAAAATTGAACTTACATTTTCGTTTTTTATTTCTATTAGTTTACTGTAAGTATCACTTGTGCTTATTAGTACACATTTTGCGACGTTAGTTTCTATTAGAGATTTCGCAATACACAAGGAATAAACAAAACCAGAGCAACCCATATTTAAATCTATGCAAGGGATTTTATTTAAAGATAATTTATTTTGTATATAAGTACTATTTCCTGGCAAAATATAGTCGTTCGATTGTGTGCAATTAATAAAAAAATCTATTTTTTTTCTTTTACTTTTAAAAAATTTGAGTTTTTTTATTGATTTAATTGAAAGATCAGAAGCAAATTCATTAGCGCTGGCCTTGAACTTTCTATTAATGCCAATTTTTTTTATGATTTTAATTCTATTCTTATTTTTAAGTATTTTATTATTAGAATAGTCTTCTTTAGGAATATAATAACTCAGATTTGATAAAAATGTCATGTTTTTTTAAATATTTAAAAGAGAAAGATAATATTACATTTCGTAAAGTATCTTTTCAAATTAAAATTTGAATTTAAGATCCACTATATCCTCCGTCTACGATAAAATTTGTACCTGTAATCCATTTTGAATTATCATCTAAAAAGAAACTGATTGAGTTAATGACATCTTGATATTTGCCTATACCTAAAGAATGTTTTTTTTCAATTCCAGAAATAAATTCTTTTGGTAACTTTTCTTTAAGATTTTCAAAAATTTTAGACTCGAGCATGCCAGCAGAAATACAATTAATTCTAATTTTTTTTTTAGCAAATTCTGAGGAAAGTGATTTTGATAAAGTTACTTGTGAAATTTTAGAAGATGCATAAAGTGACAAATATGTTGAGCCAGTGATTGAGGAAATACTTCCAATAAGAACAACTGATGCATTAGAATGATAATTATCTAATTTAGAAAAATTTTTAAGAATAAGATACGGGTAAACTGAGTTTATATTAAAAGATTTTATAATCTGATCATCATTTAAGTTATTTATAGAAGAAAAAGTGTGAACACCAGCGCAATTTATAAATCCATTGTATTTATGACCGTGAAAAATTTTTTTTATAATAATTTTCGATTTATTTATATTTGAAAAATCTGCAATAATTTTATGATGTTTTTTGTTTTTAGATAATTTTTTGAAAGTTTTTGATAATTCTTTTTTATTTGAACCAATAATAGTTAAATCTGCACCATGTTTATCTAGGAAATAAGATAACTCTCTTCCTAATCCTGAGGAGGCTCCTGTTATTAAATATTTTTTTCTTTTAAAATTTAATTTCAATTTTTTAATTTTAAAAGTTTTCCTAAATCTCCTACTGTTTTACATTTTCTTAAACTATTAGGATTTACATTTTTTTTAAGTTTTTTGTTGACCAAAGAAATAAATGTCATGATTGCAAGAGAGTCCCACTGGGGAATTTTATCTAAAGGCTTGCTTTCCTTAAAAGTTCCCTTCTTTACCTCAAGTTCTTTTTCAAAAGATGATAAAAATTTGTCTAATTTCATTTAAGGTATTGTTTATTGATAACATTTAAAACTTTTTGAGTAAAGAATTTAATTTCATCTTTATAATTCAGAAATGAAACCACAACTCCATCGATACCAGCATTTTTAATTTTATCTAATTCGGAAATTACTTTCTTTGGAGATCCAATTATAGGATAACTTCCTATTCCACCTGCCATTTTTTGAAGGTTATTTTTTTGAATTGATTTTAGAATTTTATTTTTTGGATTTTTTGCAATTATAGTTGAAAAATTTGACACAGCAACTTTGTCAATTTTATACTTTGAGTAATCATCATAATACTCAATTGCTTGTTTATCTGTTTTTTTACACACAATGTGACATAAAGCAAAAACCTCGAATTTTTTGTTCTTCATTCTACTTTTACGTTTTATTGAAGCCACTTGGTGCTTCAGTGCTATTAAGTCACTAAACATTGTTACAAGAATATCACAATTTTTTAATGCAAAAACTCTTCCTGGCGGTGAAAAAGCTGCTGAAAGAATTGTGGGATGTCTACCTTTATAAAGTAATGGTTTGGACTGAGCTCTTTTTACATTGAAAAAATTTCCACTAAATGATTTCTTTTTATTTGCCAGAATTGATTTAAAAATTTTAATCCACTCTTCACCTTGCTTATAAGCCTTTAAATTAGGTGTTTTTTTTGCATCAAACATTTTAAATTCTTTTTGATTCCAACCACAAACTAAATTTAACAATGTTCTGCCCTTAGAAAATTGATCTATAGTTGAAATAATTCTTGCTGCATGTGTTGGGTGAATTATCGATGTATGCATTGTAACTATCAGTTTTATTTTTTTTGTAATCAAAGATAATGCAGAGATAAAACTAGAAGAATCATAGGTTAGTCCTGCAGGGTCAGTTTTACCTCCAAAACCTAACCATCTTTGAACTGAGAAAAGATAGTCAAAATGTTTATCACAAAACTTAGCAACTTGTATAATTTCGTCTGTTTTTGCAAGCCATCTTTTTTTTGAAGTTGTCATTGCTATTCCAGACTCTGAATTTAATGCAAATAAACCAAATTTTAATTTTTTTTTCATAGAATTTTTTATCTATTATCAATTCTTAATGTATAATGATGTCAATGTCTAAAGTTATTGTAATCATGTATCATTTTATAAAAAGTAAAAATGATAAAAATGCTAAATACTTTAATTATCTCAATAAAGATAAATTTTATAAACAAATTAAATATTTAAGAAATAATTTTCAAATTTTAAATCCTAATCATAAAGAGGAATATTTTAAAAAAAGTTATAAAAATTTATGCTGGTTAACTTTTGATGATGGATATTTAGATCATTACAATAATGTTTTACCAATTTTAGAGGAATTTAACCTAAAGGGATCTTTTTTTCCAGTCATTAAAACCATAAATACTAATACAATTCTTAATGTTAATAAAATTCAAGCTTTAGTAAATACTGTTAATAACAAAGAATTATTAAATTATATTCAGAATGAATTTAACAAGAAATATAAGTTTAAGATTGATTTCAATTTGGTCAAGAAGGATATAATTTTAAAAAATAAAAAAAAAAGAAGATTTGATAAAAAATATGCAATATTGATTAAAGTTTTACTACAAAAACAGTTGGATAAAAAATTTAGAAATAGTTTAATTAATTTACTGTTTAAAAATTTTATAAGAGATAATAATCTTAATAATAAAAATATTTATATGAATTTAAAACAATTAAAAGAGTTAAAATCTAATGGTCATGAAATTGGATGTCATTTTTATAATCATGACTGGTTAGAGAACATGACTAATAAAGAATTGGCACAAGAAGTAGATATAAGTCTTGAATATTTCAAAAATAATTTAAATACTAGTTTAAAAAAAGTAACTGCATGCTATCCATATGGTTCTTATAATTTATCTGTAAAAAAGTACTTAAAAAAAAGGGGCGTTAAATATGCTTTGACAACAAATATTGGTCATTTTAATAGTATAAAGATGGATAAGCTTGAAATACCTCGATTTGACACAAAAGATTATAAAAAGCTATTTTAGTCTAAGACTAATTTATTTATTATTTATTTATAAAGTTGAATATAATTTTTAATTGATTTATAGCTTTAATTGATGAATTCAAGTTTCTATCTTAAGTATTTTAACAATATAAAGTCTATAATTGATGATTTTGACTTAAAAAAAATTGGAAAATTTAAAAAATTAATTATTTCCACAGCTAAACAAAATAAAAAAATTTTAATATTTGGTAATGGTGGTAGTGCAGCTACAGCTAGCCATTTTGCGGTTGATATGACTAAGAATGCAGGCATAAGATGTCTTACATTAAATGAGTATGACCTCATAACTTGTTTTGCTAATGACTTTGGATACGAAAAATGGGTAGAAAAATCTATTGAGTATTATGCTGACAAAGGAGACTTAGTAATTTTTTTGAGTTGCAGTGGCAATTCAATGAATATTGTAAATGGTTGTAAATATTCCATTAAAAAAGGCTTAAAAGTTGTTACGCTTACAGGTATTCAAAAAAATAACAAAGTTAATAAACTAAAAAGTAATTTAAATTTTTGGGTAAATAGTAAAAATTATAATATTATTGAAATTTCTCATTTTATAATTCTACTTAGCTTAATTGACGACATTATTCTTTCTAAAAAAACTAAATGAGTTTTGATGTAGTTTTTGTTGGTGGTGGATTAGGATCAATATTTTCTTTGTATAACCTAATAAGAACGGCTGATAAAAAAAATCTGAATATATGTATAATTGATAAAGAAATATCTAATATACCAGGTGGCGTAGCTTATGGAAATAAATTAGAAAACATTGGTTTCTTTAATAATCCATGTAGGCTATCACCAAAAGAACTTATTAGATGGGTTTATAAAAATAAAGTTGATTTAATAAATTTTGTTGAAAATTCAAACAGTAACTCATTTAAAGAGTGGGTAAAAAGATATAAATTAAAATTTTTAAATAGCAAAAGTCTTAAAGATTTAGATGAAATCTATTTACCAAGAATTTTTTGTAATTTTTGGTTAGAAAGTTTATTGATAAAGAGTTTAAAAAAAATTAAAAAAAAAAACTATAAAATATTATTTATTCAAGGTGAAGCAAAACAAATTATTAAAAAAAAAAAAATATAAAATTTTAATTAAAAATCCTACTATTTTTAATTGCGACTTAAAACAAGGAACCATAGGTAATCAAATAAATTTTATTAGAAGAATAGATGGTCAAAATATTGAGTATATTAATGCAAAAAATATTTTGATATCACTTGGCATTCCAGAACCAAGGCAATCAATAAGTAAAAAAATTTTATCTGATAAATTTTATATTCATGATTTATATGTTTCTGGTGGAACAAAAAAATTAATAAAATTGATTAATAAAAAAAAATTGCAAAAAAAAAATGTCTCAATTCACTTTTTAGGATCTAAGGCAGGTTTTTTGGAAGCTTTACCTGAGTTATATTTTTTTTCAAAGAAAAACAATATCAAAATTATATCAACATCTAATAATGCAGAAACATTAAATTCTGCAGATATCTCAAAAAATAATTCAAAATATAAATTAAATTTTTTTTCGAAAAATAATTACAAAAAGATAAAAAACCCAGATGATCTTTACAAAAAAATTTTAGAAGAATTTAGTTTTGCTGAAAGTAATAATTATAATAAGTATGATCCATGGACAATCATTTTAAGAAAAAATATCTTGACTAAAATAATTAAAAATTTTGACGAAAAGGATAAAGAAATTTATAACAACAAATATTTTCAACTTATAAGAAGTAAAACAAGATTTACATTTCCTTTGACAGTAAAATATAAAAATTTGTTGGAAAAATATAAAATAATTAAAATGATTAAATCTTCAGTTAAAAGTGTATCTCAAAAAAAAGATGAATTTATAGTAGAGACAAAAAATAATAAAAAAATTAAATCAGATATCTTGGTGTGTGTATTTGGTCCACAAAGTGTAATGGATTTAAAAATAAATGACAGTCTATTTAAGAGTTTGCATAAATTGAAAATTGAATTTTTAAATACTGGTATAAAAGTAAATAAATATTTTCAAACAGTAGGACAAAATAATATTTATATGATTGGATTTCATGCGAATGGTTATAATCCAGATAGAAAAACAATTATCAAAGCTATAGTTGAAAACTCTAAATTTGCTTTAAAATCTTTAAAAAATAATATAGTTAACTGATAATTATGAGCATAGACGTACTTAGTTGGGATTTGTTTAATAATGATGCTCTAAAAAGATCTGATCAAATTCCGGATAAAGTTAACTTAGAAAATAGACTAATTTTTGAAACAAAAAATTTTTTTGCAGTTTGTGGACTTGGGGCTTTCATCGAAGGTTATGCTGTAATTATAACAAAAGATTATCTGAACTCATTTGCTGTCTTGGATAGTGATGAGTTAGCTGAGTTTGATTGGATTTCAAAAAAAATTAATGATTTTTATAAATCTAAGTATAACAAAGAAATTGCTATTTTTGAGCATGGTATGTGTTCTTGTGCTGGGGGATTGGATCATGCCCATATGCACACTATTCCATCTCCTGAAATCAACGAAAATGACTTAAAAAATACTGTAAATAAAATTTTAAAAACAAGGGCAGCAGGAATAAATAAAATAATTTTTAAAGAAAACGAATTTGACAATGTGCATGATATTGCAACAATTATAAATTTTTCATCTGACTATAAAATAACTGATGGTAAACTTTTAGAATTTAATGATATTAATGAATTTAAAGGGAATATAGAGTCTATAAAAGATGATATTATAAAGAAAGAACAATACATTTATTTTAACTTTAATAATAAACAGGTTTTTACAACTAATCATTATTTGGGAACACAATTTGGCAGAGAACTGGTCTATGAAATATATTTAAATAAAAATGAAGAAAAAAAAAAATATTTTAACTCACTTTCAAGAAGTAATTTAAATAAATTTATCTGGAGGTGGCAAGATTATTCTTTTGAAGATAATATTTTATCAACAATCAAAGAAATGAGCAATTATCTAAAAACCAATATTAACCCTAAAGAAAATAATTTTGGTTTTAAATTAAGAGTTAAGTGACAACTTTAACCTTAGATAAAATAACTTTCCAAGAGTTAATTAATATTAATAACAATCTTTATTTACCTCTCAGAAATTTTAATTCACTAAGAGATTTTAAAAATATATGTTCAAAAATGAAATTATCAAATGGTAAATTTTTTCCTTTACCTATTTTGTTTGGAATATCGAAATTACAAAAAGGAAAAATTGAAAAATTTACTAAAATAAAACTGCTATATAGAAAAAGAAAGATCGGAACTTTAGAAAACTTTAAAATTTTTTCAATTGACAAAAAAAAACATCTTAAAAATATTTATGGTACCAAAGATGAAAAACACCCAGGTATTAAATTTTTTTTGAATAATAAAAATTATTTTATTTATGGTAAAATTAAAATTGACAAAGAAATTAAAAAAAAATACTCCATTTCAAAATTAAAAAAAAAGTTACAAAAATTAAAAGAAATAACTGGGTATCATACCAGAAATATTCCACATAAAGCGCATGAATGGATAATTGATTTTGGACTTAGCAAAACTGGCGCAATTTTAATTAACCCTATGACAGGCCAATTGAAGAAGGGAGATTTTAAAAGATCGGCAGTTAACAAATCTTTTAAAATTTTAATTAAATCAAAATACAAAAATAATAAAAATGTATTTTACAAAAATTTGTTAACCTACGCGAGGTACGCAGGTCCAAGAGAAGCTTTATTTCACGCAATTATTAGAAAGAATCTTGGTTGTACTCATTTTTTAGTGGGGAGGGATCACGCTGGTGTTGGGAATTATTATAGCAAGTATGCTTCACAAAAAATTTGTGTCAAATTTCAAAAAAATTTGGGCATAAGAATCTTGGGTTTTAAAGAACCATTTTACTGCAAGTATTGCAAAAAGGTTATTAATTCGAACTGTTTACACAGAAAATTTAAAAATTATAAAGTTTTTATAAGTGGCACTAAAATAAGAAAAAAAATTTTATTAGATAAAATAATTCCTCAAAAATTTTTAGATATTAAAATTTCAAAAATATTAAATAAAAACAGTATAAGAGGTTTTTCTAATAACTAAATTTTTCTTTAATTTTTTTATAAAGAATATCGCTCAAATCTTTAGTATTTGTTTTAAAATTATTATTAATTTTAATATCTGGTTTTTTAGGAAACTCGGGCATAACATTTACACCAACCACACTTTCTTTTGATTTTGTATAAAGTTTTTTTTTATTTCTTCCTTTAAGATATTTAATTGGACTATTAATATAAATCTCAATATAGTTATTAATATTTTTTCTGTTCCAAGCTCTCAGAGTATCAATCATCCCTATAACTGAAATAATTATATTAACTTTATTTTTTGTAATATGCTTTGATAATAAGCAATATTTTTTAACAATTTTTAGTCTATCATTGTAAGTATAACCTTTTAAAGAAAACATTTTTCTTATTTCATCTCCACTAATTATGATTGTAGGGCCATAATCTTTTCTAATTCGTGAATATATTTTTTTAGCAATTGTTGTTTTTCCTGAGCCTGACAATCCAGTTATCCAAAATAGTGTTCCATATTTTTGATTTAACTTTTTTTTTTTCATTATTTAATATAAGTTATTTAATCACTTCAAAATTTGTATTAGCAATATGTTCATTTACTAACTTTAATAAATCTTCAGGCAATGAATTTATATTTTCTTTATATATTTTTTTGCTATTGCTTTCATATAAAATAAATTCTTTATTTACATATAGTCTATTTTTTTTTTGATCTACTTTACAAGAAAAATTTATTCTTTTTTCTTTATAAAAAAAACATACTTCATATATATCATTAAAAATTAACTCTCCTAAAGTATATTTTTTCAATTTAAATTTTTCGGCATAAATCATATTTTTTGCAATAGATTTAAAATCAATAAGATTAGAAAACAAATCATTATAATCTATATTGTTAATTTTATATTTTTTATTACTCATCATGAATGGAACTTTTGATCTTCTTTCGTTAAGAAAAAAATTTTGATCATCGTCCGCGTAAGTTGTACCATTATCTGAAGTAATAATAATATTTGTTGTTTCAAATAAATCTTTTTCTAAAATAAAACTATAAAGTGAGTTCAGTTGTAAGTCTAAATATCTTAATGATGTTGTTAATTTATTATTCATGATACTTACACCTTCTCTGGAATATAAATTATCAATTTTTGTTCTTCCCTTTTGGTCAATTACACTCTCTAAAAAATTGTGAGGATTATCATTATAGAAATTAGTATTATTAATCTGATTAAATAAATTATCATTTGAAAAAGGATAATGTGTTGAATTAAAATGTAATAAAAAAAAGTTCTTATAATCTATATTTGTATATAGAAGTTCCAAAACTTTATTTGTAATTTTTTGATCGTCTTCTTCATTACCAAATGCATATGGATAATAAAAATAATTATCAACATCTTTATCAAATCCAAATTCAGGATTTTGTGCTTTTGCCCTGTGCAAAAAATTTGTGATGTAACCATTGTCTTTAAAAAAACTAAATAAATTATTTTCATTTACAGGCTCTAAATTATGTGATGTTTTTAAATCTGTAAATCTGTGACTAGATGGAAGCTCACTATTTATTAAACATGTAAGGGCAGATGCTGTCCAGTCTGCGTTGGAATAAACATTTTGATATGAAACCTTATCTTTAAAGAATTTTTTAGTAAAAGGCATCTTATCAAGGTTTTTTTCTAAAAAGTCTAAGCTTATTGAGTCTAAGAAAATTAGAAATATATTATTTAAATTATTTTTTGTAGCAGGTTTTTTTCCTGCCCTTTCAATCGAAATCCAAAGTTTTGAATTAGAATTATTATCAATATATAAATTTTCAGATTTTTTAAAAATTCTAAAATTATAAAATTGTCTTGGTTTTGCATTTGAAACTTCTAAAATAACTGTTTCATCGTCTTGAATTTTTATGTTATTGCCAATTAAATTTTTGTTCTCAAAAAAGTATGTAAATCTTATCTCATCATTATTATTAAAATTAGTCAGAGATATTTTGGATTTTTTATTTGATAAAAAAAAAGGCTTTGTTTGATTTTTATATGTAATTTTTTTAAATTGTGTCTTTTTATCTAAAATACCATCAAAAAAATCATCTTTTAAAAATAAATCTTGATCTTTCCAAAATCTTCTAGGGTCATTTGGGTTAATTTTAACTCTCAATAACACCCATCTCATTACATTTAAGATAAGATTTGGCAAAATAAGCTTTAGTAAATTAATCATGCGTATTTTTTATTTTTTTCAATTTTTTGAAGTGCAGTAAAAAAATATATCTCCTCTATCAAAAAAAATAAAGCTTAATGTAAAATTTACAATTTTTACACATTTTAATTAATTTGCTAAGATTTACTAAAATCATTTTTTATTTTTTCAAATAAACTAACTTTAGCTAAGTATAATACAGTTATAATCTTTATGATCAACCAAAGGGTTATATCTTTTAAATATTTGAGAATTTTTATTTGTTTTTAAAGTTAAATCATTAGGATGCTCATATAACTTTAAGTAAGTCTTTAAACTTTCTAAAATTTGTTCTTGTGAATTTGGATAAATATTTGACTCAGGTGAATTTTCTATAGTATGATTAGACATATTTATTTTTTTTCCATTTTCATCAAAAATGTTTTTGTGCAAAATCACAGAATTGAAATGTGTGTAAGACAAAGGATATGCGTTAACAACCAAAGTAAGTTTTTTTTTTGCATATGTTCTTATTGTTAATCCTCCAGATTGAGAAAATAAAGCATATTCACATAAAATTGGAATATAAAAATCAAATACATCTTTTGTTAAATTAAAATCATCATTAAAATAAACTCTATCTTTATTAATAAAATTAATTTTTTGAAACAAATGATTTTTTGAAATTTCACCGGTAAAAAAAAAAAGATAACCCAATTGCTCCAAATAACTAATACTTTTTTGATATAGGCCCAAATCACCAGTATTTCTAATAAGTGGATATTTTGATCTCACATTGATGCAAATTTTTTTCTCATAATTTAAAATTTTTTCATCAATTTTCGAATTTACTAAATTTGTAATATACTTATCTGGTTCAATACTTTTTTCTTTAATAAATGGATTAACAATTTCTATTGGGCATTCATATTTTTCAACTCTCCAAGTTAAAATTTTTTTTACTTTATTGTCGTGCAACAAAGATTGTTTAGGAAAAATTTCTAAAGATATTTTATTTTTAATTGAACCATCATGAATATTAAATTTTTTTGAATAAAATTGAATTATTTGTTTAATTAATAAATATAAAATTTTTTTTTCCTTAGTATTTTTTTGGTTAAGATAACCCTTGATTCCGTATGAATATGAAAATAATTCTAAATAAAATATATCTTGCTTAGGAAAGAAGTTTTTGAAATATCTATTATGAAATCTATCATTATCAAAAAATAAAATTAAAGAAAAGTTTTTATCAGATTTAATTAATCTATCACATAATTGACAAATAACCCCAAATCCACCCTCATAACATATGCATATATTCTCATTATTTTTTTTTTGGATAAAATTAATAATTTTCCTATGCTTAATTAATATTTCAAAAATATTTAGAACTAAAATAAAATAAGAAAATATTAGCCTTAAAAACAAAAGAATTTTTTTCATTTTATTTTAGATTTTTAAAAGTTAACTCTTAAGCGATTTTTTAAACCATTTAAATATATTTTAGTCTTATTATAAAAAATACTATTTCTGTATCTTTTGTCATAAATATTTAGAGATAATCTATTGCATTTATATATTGCTTGAATCATAATTCTAATACTATCCTTTTTTTTAATATAACCACCTTTATGATAAGTATCATTTGTATCTAAAACGAGAGCCATACTATTGTTATTGCCAAAAGAAATTATTTTATCATCTAATTTATATTTTTTACTAACATCGTAATTTTTAATCCTACTTGTTGAATTATATGGATTAGATTTTTCTTCATCCGAATATTTTGAATTTAATTTATAAAAATCAGGAATATCTTTTTTGGGTATAAAATAAAATAAACCTCCATCATTAGGATGAAGATTATTTAATATAAAAAAAAATTTTAATTGGCCAAAAACTGCGTCATTATCTCTATGCCACATTTTTGGACCAAACTCTTCAGGACTATCTGAATTAAACAAGTTTAATCTCAATATAAAGTGATCGTAAGAAATGTTAAGATTAAACTCATCAGAAATCTTATTTAATATATTGGGTGAACTCAATAATTCATCAATTTTATTTTTATCAAAATCTTTAATAAAATGTGTTATGTCAAATGCATATTTTTTATCAATTTTTTTCTTATTTATATATAAATAAATTTCTTTTTCTTTTTGCTTAAAATTATTCAAACCAATTTTAATAATTTCTTCAAGCTCATAAAGATTTTCAAGAATTAAATAATCAGTTTCTTTTTTAAATAAAAAATATTTTTTTTTATTTGGTAAACTGAAAATATACTTAAGAATTTTATACAAAAAAATTTTTATTTTTTTCATTTTTTTTAAATCTATTATTTCTACAACAAAGACATAAAAGATTTATATTTAAGTGTAAAGAAATCAAAAAAAATCATTTATGAAAAAAATTTATCTTAGAAATTAATACTTTTAAATTATCAACTTATACCATAAAAACAAAAATATTTTAATTTCTAATTAATGCTCTTACTTATACTTCTTTTTAATTGGTATATTAATATTCTCAAAAAAAATATATCGTTCTGTAGTTTTATGCATCATAAAATCTTCCTAATTTTATTAAAACGTATGTCCTAGGTTTTTAAGCTTGAGCTTTGTTCAATCTTTTAAAAGAATGAAAATATGAAATCATTTCAGTTCTAAAGTTATAAAGATCTTCTATAGATTGGAATTTTAAGTCTTCTCTTGCAAAGTGCAAACCGTATTTTTCTAAAATAATATTTTCCATCAATTTTATATTAATTTCTTTATCATAGCAAAACTGGTTAATAGTAAAAAAAACTACGTCTGTAATTCCTTTTGTTTTTTTTAATTTATAGAGGATAAAATTCTGCTTCTCATAACATGATGGCTCTTCGCTTCCATAAAAAACAACTTCACCATTATTTTTATTTGCATGCTGTCTACATAATGATAATTGCTCTGGTTGAGGGGTAGATAATGTAATATCTATACAAGTAAAAAAACTTTTCATTTTAGTAATTCTTCGATTTCTATTAATGATCCATATTTTACTAAATTTGTTTCTCTTATTTTTTTAAAAAATTGTAATTGATTTTTTAAACCAGAAGGTGCAAATATATTTTTATATCTTGTATTTAATGAAAATCTTGTAGTTCTCTCAGAATTTATTTCAGATCCATGCAGCAAACCGGTCATAAAGATAAGAGCCTGACCAAATTTTACATGGATTTTTATCGCATTCTTCCGAACATTTTTCTCAAACAATTCCCAATCGTTGTTTTGTTTTAAATGTTTTAGATTATGTGATGTATTTTCATAATCCATTAAAAACATATTTTTTGTTCCATAGCAATCTACTAGCGGCACCCATACTACTATTTCATATGGAGAGTTAGCTGGGGCATCCCTATGAATTTCTGAGGGATTTTGGTCTGCTGGAATTTGAATTACTAAATTAGCATTTTTTTGACCCATGATATCAGGACCTATTAGTTCTAAAATGTTATCCTCGAAAATCTCAAAAACTTTGCCTGTAATATCAATATTCTCATTAATTTTTTTAATTAGTTGTATTCTTTTTGAATTTAATAATATGGGAGTTTGTTTTTTAAAATAACTATGAAAGTTATTTAGTCCCTTTTCAATATCCTTTTCCTTTAAATTATAAATCTTTTTAATTTCCGCATAAATTTTAGATCTTAGATTATTAAGCTTTGAAATGTTTTTTGTTTCAACAACACAAAAACCTTTTTTAAAATTTAGCATCTAATTTCCTTGGCCATCTATTTTAATAATAGAACCTGGCATATATGAAGAATAATTACTAGATAAAATCAATATTAAATTGGAAATTTCTTTAATATTAGCCATTCTATTAATTGGAATATGTGCCTTCATAAATTCAAAATATTTTTTTTTATTTTGTTTTTTTAGCTTGTTGAAATATCTATTTTTAATATCTATTATCCCTGGAGATACACACAACATAATTACATTTTTTTTTGAAATTTCTTTACTTACAGATTTAACATAACCCTCTAAAGCATATTTCGCAGATATATATGGTGCATTACCTTTAAGAAAGGTAGTGGCAATAGATGAAATATGAATAATTCTTCCAATTTTTTTTTTAATCATTTTTGGAATTACTAAATTATTAATCTCATGTGAATATCCAAGATTCATGTTCCAAACTTTTAGCCAGTCTTCCTTGCTTGAAAAAGTTTCATTTACTCCAAAGGACCCTCCAAGACAATGAATAACAATATCTGGATAAAAATTTTTCTTAAAAAATTCCTCTAACTTATTTATAGAATTTTCTTGGTTAAAATCTAAACTTATTAATTTGTGAGAATTCTTATTTTTAATTTTTATTTTTTTTAATTTTGATAAAGATCTTCCTTGCAAAAATAATTTAACGTTATATTTAGAAAAATCTTCAGCTAATTGAGACCCTAAACTTCCAGATGCACCAGTGATTAAAATTTTTTTATTTTTAAAAAAAATATCCATTTACATTTTAATCAAATATCTACCAATTGAAGATTTTTTAGCTAACATCTTTTTAATTGGTGTATTAATATCATCAAGTTTATACTCTTTAACAATTAATCGATTTAAGTTTATAATTTTTCTATTCATGCAAAATTTATATTTTCTTTATCAAAATACTCAATATTATTTTCTTTAAAAATTTTTTTTCTTTCAGTCGAAAGATTAATTATTTTTAA
>MDSV01065409.1_pt1 | contig 57559 bp, 54 predicted proteins | sample 810851 | NCBI WGS metagenome assembly MDSV01 (sample SAMN05326640, study PRJNA326480) | marine metagenome | isolation source: seawater | place: Atlantic Ocean: North East | collected 2012
CATTGTTATTATGAATTGTCAGGGCGCTTAGCTCAGTCCGGCAGAGCGCTTCCCTTACAAGGAAGAAGTCACAGGTTCAAATCCTGTAGCGCCCACAAGAGACTAGGTGTCTAAGCACCTATCAAGTAACAGTTTGTAGTATTTTTTTTCTTCTATGTCGTTAATTAAATTCAAAACTTCATACTGATTCTTTGAATATTCTAAATAGCTTGGAATGCCATTTTTCCACTGACCTAAAATGAGTTCATTTAATTTTATAAAGCCCTGTTCTATCAGAGCATCTATGTCGAAGTACTGATTTGCAAAGACAGAAACTTTATTCTTATTTCTTTGTGTAATTGCAGAAATTTCTGGATAATCTAAAACAGGATCGTAGCAAGAAATACTTTTAAATTTTGACCTATTTAAGATTTTTGATCCTTTTACTTCAAAATTCCAAGCATCTGTAGTTTGTTCAAGAATTGAAATTAAATACTCTCTTCTCCAAATTCTCCATTGTGTATTGATAGAAAACCCATACGTGTCTGGATAAACATATAACAAGCTATTGTTTTCATTACCTCCAAATGCCTTGTCCATTGGTGAAAGTGTAAGTTCAGCACTAACAAACTCTTCATTGTTTTTAAGTTGGTTGTATAAATACATAAAATTATCTTTGTTTAACTTTTTGCTAAGAAAAAAATCATCAAGCGCAAGTAATACAAATTCATCATCACTATTTTTTAAAACTTTACATAAATTTGCTGACCAGTATTTCTTAGATGAACCAAAATATCCAAAACTTTGAAAATCATATCCATGAAGATTGGAAGTTTTATAACTTCCAAAATTTAAATACCTTAAATTAATTTCTTCTGGTATGTATTTTCTATTTAGATACGAGGATGCTTGAAGTATTTTTTTACTTCCATAATGGCCTACTAAAAAACCTGTTAAATTTAATTTTTCTAGTTCGTTTTGTTGTCCATTCAAATTTAGATTTCCTTAACATTTTTACCGCTAGAGGTTGTGTATAAAACTGGATCTTTAATTTTTTTATATAACTTCGAATTTTTTATTCTATAGTTAGTCCAACCTCCATAGTAAGGCCTATAAATATCAATAACCCCGGCTATAGCGTCTACTCCGCTTCCAATAGAGATGATTGGTACATTAGAAACTTCTTTTAATTGTTTCAACAAAGTATTTTGAGCTAATCCAATTCCTACTAAAAACACATCTGGGTTAGATGACTTTACACGGTTTTTTATTGAACTAAAAATCTTTTTACTGTTACTTAAAGCGCCTGTTTGGGGTATTGGAATTAAATCATGAAACTCATCTATTCCAATATAATTTTTGTATTCTTTATTTTTCATAAGCTCATGAATTAATTCAAGCTTAATTTCAGATCCAATAATCGAAATTTTTTTAAAATTGTTAAAGAACCATTTATTTGCGACACTTGCATATAGATATTCGGCTGGAAAATCTAAAGGCTTCTTTAATACTTCATCCATCATATGGAAGTTTATGATTTCGCAAAAATATTTATCATGCTGTAAAGCAGAAATTTTCACTTTTTCAATATCTAAAGCTTTAATACTTCTTTTAATATCTCTTACCCCTGGCTTTGTGGAGCCATGTTTCTTGTCTTTAAATAACAAATAGTCGCCATCACCAAATTTATAATATGTATTGTTAATTTTTAATTTTGATTCATCTGTTAAAACCTTTTTAAATTCTGTATAGTTTTGTTGAAATAATGGGTACATATCAGGATCTGAATATTCTTTTTCAGGATCTAAATAATTCGTGCCATTAATTTTGTATATTGTGTGCATTAATAAATGATATCATTGTAAATAATTACAATAAAGATTTGTAATTTATAAATAAATTAATTTATTAACATTTGTGATGTACGAGGAAAAATTTAATGTGTGGATTTATTGGTGTTGCTTCAAGAAAAGATATCAACAATTCATTTATTAAAGATGCTGACAAATTTTTAACTTGTCGTGGACCAGATGATCAAAAATGGTCTGAAAATTCCTTAGACAATTACAAAACTCTTTTCTCTTTTCACAGACTATCAATAATTGACTTGTCTCCTGAAGCCTCTCAACCAATGTGTTCGGAGAAATATAACACAGAAATTTTATTTAATGGAGAAATATACAATCACCTTGAATTAAGAAAAGAAATGGAGTTAGATGGAATAAAATTTTCTACATCTCACTCAGACACCGAAACGCTACTATTAGGTCTCTCTGAACATGGGAGTAAATTTATAGAAAAAGTAGATGGTCAGTTTTCAATAGTTCTATTAAATAAAAATTTAAATACCATAACACTTATTAGAGACCGACTCGGACAAAAACCTCTTTATTATTTTATTGATAGAGATAATTTTATTTTTTCCTCAAATTTTAAGTCTGTACTGTCTTATAAAAAACGTTTTGATTTAGATCAGTCACAAATAGCAAATTTTTTAGAACTAGGATGTATACCTGCACCTTACACATTAGATAAAGAAATTAAAAAATTACTTCCGGCAGAAATTTTAGAATTCTCTTTAGAAACATTTTCAGTCAGGGGAAAAACAAAGTATTGGCGTATTGAAGATTATGTTGATGAAAATAAATTTGAAAAAGAAAAGTTTTTTCATTTATTTAATAATTCAGTTAAAAAAAGACTTCTTTCAGATGTACCGATAGCAAATCTATTATCAGGTGGAATAGACTCAACATCAATTATTAAATCTCAATTTGATAATAAAGTCAAAAATATAAATACTTTCACAATTAAAAATACTGAAAAACAATATGATGAATCTGTATGGGCAAATAAAGTATCTATTAACTACGATACAAATCATAATTTAGTTGAAATTGATGGTAGTAATCTCACAATAGACCCATATGAGGTTATAAAATCTTTTGATGAACCGTATTCAGATCCATCAATTTTTCCTTCTCATATGATATACAAAAATATTTCAAATAAATTTAAAGTTGCATTGTCTGGTGATGGTGGAGATGAATTAACAGGGGGTTATGAAAAACTAATTATTTCAATGAAAAAAGGTTTTTTGCCCTCATTTATTGTAAAAATATTATTAAAACTTTATCCTGCAAAATATGGGACCGGAGGAGGCCTTAGTAGCTTTGTTTATTCTCCTGACTTGAGTTATTTACTATTAACAACAGATAGAAAACTCCTAGACCTACTTTCTATGAAACAAGTTCTTAATTTTAAAAACACTTACTTTTCAAAAATGGAAAAAGATCTAAAAAAATTAATAATTTCAGATTATAAATTTTACTTTTCAGAACTAATGCTTCTTAAAGTTGATAGAACTTCAATGGCAAATTCTTTAGAGGTAAGATCACCTTTCTTAGATCATAAACTAATTGAATATGTATTATCAACAGATTTTTCTTTCTTTGATACAAATAACTCCAAGTCAATATTAAAAGAATATCTTAGAGAGGATTTTGAAGATGATTTCTTAAACAGAGATAAAATGGGGTTTGTCTTTGACCTAGAAAACTGGATATTTTCTAATAAAGATATCTTATTGAAAAAAATTTATGAATCGCAAATATTTAAAGAAAGTAATTTTGAAAAACTATTTAAAAGAAAAACTAGGATTAATGCAATCAGAATTCTGAAAATTTTAACACTTTCAATTTTTATAGAAGATTATATTTCTATATCCTCTAAATAATCTTTTAAGTTTTGTAAGTATCTATCAAGTGTAAATTTATCTTCAATAGTTTTACGACCATTCATAGAAACAGTTTTAAGAATGTTTGAACTTTGTAATACACTATCAATTTTTTTGTCCCATTCATCATACGAAGCTCCACCAACAAAAAAAATATTTTCATTATCCTTAAACGATTCAAAATCCCAAAAACCTTCAGTTTTGGAAATCATAACAGGGGCACCTGTTGACATTGCTTGCATAGCAACACTTTGACCACTTGGTTGAGTAGAGTTTCTAATAGGTAAAATAACTAAATCACATGATTGATAAACATCTAGTAAAAATTGATCAGACAGTTTTGATTCTCTCCAGTTTCCACTTATAAATTTTGTATTTTTTAATGAAGAAAATCCCTTTGAGTCAGTATTTGTAATTACAGTAAATTCTAAATCCGTTCTTTTACTTGCAATTGAATAGAGTGTTTCAAAATCTCTGTTTAAATCATTTCCAATAAATAGTATTTTTTTGAGACTGTAATCTTTTTTTTCCTTATATTGCCAAAAATCTGCATCAACGCCAAAAGGTATATAATGAAATTTGTTGCTATATTTATTGAAATATCTAGAGGCTGCTTCTTTCTCTCCCCTGCCAATAAACAAAACTTTATCAGTTTTTTTAATTGAAAATTCAATTAAAAATTTTGATAACCTAGACCCTTTTGAATATTTTTCCATTAAGCCCATAGGTAGAAAACAGACATTTGTTTCCTTGAATCTATTTAAAAAGATACTAATCGGCAAAAAGGACAGATAAGAAGATTCATTTATAAACAATAAATTCTTAGAATTTCTAATTACTGAATAGTTTTTATTATTTAAGGTTTTAATTATATATATAGGCAACCTAGTAATTTTTACAATCAATCTATCAAATAAACTAGATTTTTTATTACTAAGTTCTATAATTTTTACATTCAAACCTTTATTCTTTAGCTTTTTAAAGCCATAAAAGAAATCACCAGCTGATGTTTCATTTAGTTTTGCTTTTCTTCCTCCTGAATATACAAATGTTAAGGCAGATTTCATCAAGTTTATAGAGATTCGATTATTCTTTTATCGTTATTATTAATTGTAATTTTTAAATGTTTATCAAAAACAAAGTCTTCTGGATTATGTGTAGAGTTGATAATTGTAATTTCTTTTGTAGATAAAATATCTGAAATTTGTTTTTTGGTTTGAACATCAAGATTTGCTGTTGATTCATCAAGAAACAGAATCTCACAATTACTCAGAAAGGCTCTAATGAAAGAAACTTTTTGCATTTGCCCAGATGATAGCGTTTTATTTGTAATGATTTCATCAAGCTTATCAATAGTATTTTCTGAAAATACTTTAAATTCATCAAGCAGTACCATCATTTCATCATCTGAGATTTCATCCTTACTTGCGTATTTCAAATTTGCTCTAAGAGTATCTTCTAAAATTAATGGTGAAGCTCCTATATATCCAATTTTGTCTGTATTTTTTGTAGCACTGCCTTCAAATGGCAAAAGTGCTCCTGATAATATTCCTAAAAGAGTACTTTTTCCACTTCCATTTACTCCAGTGATTACATGATGTTTATTCTTTTCAAAAGATAAATCAATTTTCTCATAAAAATTATTATCGCTATTAATAAAACTAAAGGATACTTTATTTAACTTTATCGCATCATCGCTTTCACTATCAACTTCATAGCTAAAATTAGATTCGAGATTTCGATTTCTTTCCACTAGTAATAACTTGTCTAGGTGAACATGCGTTGAAACCAACATTGACATTGCAGAATTTAATCCTCCAATTGATTGCATTAGTCTTAGAGTTACACCAATAAACTCTAGAGTTAATTTAATGCCTGCAATCGAAAGACTCAGTATTAATGAGAAAGAAAAGACAGCAATAAAGTTTGGAATCGATGCATTAATATCTTGAAGTGTAAACTTTTTTTTCTCTGTTCTGTATAGATTAGTTAAATTGTTATCAAAATTATTAACTTCATATTCATGAGTATTTAAAATTTTTACTAAGAATAAATTATCAATTATTCTTTGAATATACCTAGCACTAAATTGTGAAAATTTATATGAATCTTCCATAGCCTCTCTTCCTTTTACAAGAAGATATTTAGTTGGATAATACAAAACGATTAATAAGATACCAAAAGCAGATAGAGCCTCTAAATTGCTATAGGTCAAAAATATTGTAAAAACAATCACTTGTATAAAGCTTGACATGACATTAGTAAATGCGTTAAAAAAGTATGCAATATGACCACTTAGTGTCTCAATATAATAAGTTGCATCGGCAAGTGAATAATTACCCTTTTTATAAACCTCTTTTAACAAATATACTTTGAGACTTTGCTCGATATCCTTTGTAAGAGAATATACATTGTACTTTCCTAAAAAGTTAAGAACATACCTAATTATTACAATAAACACAATCAAAATCGGATTATTTGTAATAATGTCTAGATATTGGTTTGATGTTATTTCGCTATCAGTCAATAGGCTCGAGAAAGTTAAAATTATTACAATATCTGCAAAACTAATACTGTTAGAAATTATTGCTGAAAAGAGAATACGAACTTTTTTTCTTTGTATTTTTGTTAATTTAGAGACATAAAGTATATCATTTAAGATTTGCCTTATTTTATTCACATTTATGATGATAACAATGCTTTGGTTTCATTATGAAATTTTTTAAATAATTGAACTAAGATTGTATTGAAGCTCTATAAACATTTATATGAAAAAAAATCAACATATCTCTGTGCTGCTTATGGGTGGTTTAGGAAATCAAGTTTTTCAATTTTCTTTTTGCAAATGGCTTGAAAGCATTGGATATAAGGTTACAGTTGATACTTCTAACTTTACAAAGTTTGAGGATACTGAATCTATACCATTTATACATAGAAAGCAGATATTTCCAGTAAAATATTTTGGATTTGAAGAAACAAATAGCATCTTGAAGTTTGGATATACAGTTTCTGAAAATCTTAAAAAAACAAAAGTTATTCCTAATTTTTTAAATTTCACAAGTGAAATTAATGATTACAATTATAAAAATTTTAACTTTAAAAGAACAAATAAAGCTATTGGTTACTGGCAAGATATAAACTTGCTTGAAAGCAACAAAGAATATATTAAACAAAGTCTTTCAAAAAATAAAAAAATATCTGAATCATTCAAAAAAAATATTACTGGAGGATCAACAGCACTTCATGTTCGCAGAGGTGACTATGTTAATATTGATGAAAATCTTAAAAATAAATTTTATAAAGATTCTTTAAATTACTGTAAAAAAAATATTACTGACTTTAAGTTTAATGTGTTTACAGATGATTTTAATTGGGTAGATCAAAACCCAATTTTCAAAGATGCGGAGTGTATTCATTCAGACGATATTGGTATTGAAAATACAATAGATAGTTTTTCAAAAATATTGCTCCATGAAAATTTTGTTGTTGGGAATAGTACATTTTCATTAATTGCTGCAATATTAAATTTATCAAAAAGTTCGCATATATTGGTTGCAGAACCTTGGTTTCGCAATAAAAATAGGGATCTAAATATTCCTGATAATTGGATTAAAATAAATAACTCATGAGTAAAAATGTTGTATTTTCACAACCCTGGGGTGGGCTCGGAGACAATATACAATATTCTAATCTTCCGCGCTTGTATAACTCCATTGGAAAAGATTTCTATATATCTCGATTTAATTTTGTTAGAAGTAAAGAAGTAGAAGAACTTTGCTGGTCTTCGAATGAGTATGTTAAATCTGGAAAAAAAATAATTCCTACTATCGGATATAAAGTCGGTATTGAAAATAATTTTAAACTATTTGATGAAAAATTTAGCACGATACAAAATGTAAATAAGCTTCATGGTTTCGATCCAGGTGATGGATATCCTGAGTTACAAATAAAAAAAACTGATTTTGTAACAGCAAAAAAATATGACGTAGTTATTGATATAAATGGGTTTTCACTGTTTAACCATACAACTATTTCTTATGATAAAAATTCTTTTAGAGAAGTTATAAGTAAATACTCTTCTAAAAGTACCTTTGAGCTGTCTTATCCAAATTTATATAAAGAAAAACTTTTTAGAAACGAACATAAAAAACTTGAAGTAAAAAACCTATATCATTTAATTGAAATATTGTTACAAACAGATAAATTTGTTTGTGTTAATTCTGGAGCTCACACGCTTGCTGCAACATTAAAAAATATATCTGGTTCACCCAAAGAAATTATTTCTTTCAACAGTGTGAGTGACCCAGATATCGATATAGTTGATGGAAGTATACATGAAAAAGCTGGTGGATTCTATTTTGATAATGTGTTCTATGAATATATCGATGTTATAAACAATCCAACTCCAGACAATAACTTAAATCATAAAAGAGATGCCCGAGGAGTAGCTGACCAAATGCAAAAATCTATTTTTATTCATCAATTTATCTTTAATCCTGTATCTATGACAAGAGATCTAATTATTCAAAATGCATCTAAAATTTATCACAACATAAGAAAAGCTTTAAAAATTGAAAAATAAATATCAAAAAGCCCTGTGGTATTCTTTTCTATGGAAAATTTAGATAATATATTTTATTTCTTAAATAAGGTTTTTCCTGACAAGTCCGTACCACTTACCATTTTAGATATTGGTTCAAAAGACTGTTTAGAGGCAATTGAGTTTTCAAAACACTTCATAAATTCTAAAGTGTATAGTTTTGAGCCAAACCCTGATGCAATTAAAATTGCTCGTAAGAATAGTGAAGGATATACAAACCATACATTAATTGAAAAAGCTGTTTCGGATAAAAATGGATATATAAATTTTTATCCAATAAACCCTGAGTTGACGGAAACTACCCATAAAGATGGAAATATTGGTGCAAGTAGTATGTTTAAAGCAAGCGGGAAATATCCGATTGAAAAATATGTACAAAAAGAGATTGAAGTTGAAAGCATAACAATCGAACAATTCTGTAAAGATAATAATATTAATAAAATTGACTTTGTTTGGATGGACCTACAGGGTGCTGAATATTTAGCATTAAAAGGTATGGGAAATTATTTACAAGATATAGAAATAATTCATACAGAGGCAGAGCTTTTTGAAATTTATGAAAACCAATATTTGTTTAAAGACATTGAAAACCTTTTAACTAAAACCCATTTTTTAATTAGTGGAAACAAAAAACATTCTTTTTTTAATAACTTTATTTTTTTGAAAAAAGGTTACTTTAAGTTATTTTTAAAAGATTTTATAAAATTTAAAAAAAGCAATGCACTAAATAGAATTAGAAATTTTTTAAACCCTTAAAGAGTTAGAAATAAAATACAAAAAAATTTAAGAGTGCTCTTTAATTAAACTGTAGGCCTCAACAAGATTACTTACTGTGAAGTCAGGTCGAAGTTCAAATTTATATGGGTATTTTTTATTCATCACATATATTGTTTTTAAATTTGTAAATTTTCCTAACTCTATATCAGTATCTTTATCACCAATTATCCACGATTTTGAAAGAGATATTCCAAATTCATTTACAGCTTTTTCAACCATTCCAGTATTAGGTTTTCTAAAACTTGAAGGGTTACTTGAATCACTAGTGTCATAATAAACTTTATCAATTCTGCCTCCATTTACATGGACTACATTGACGAGATGATTGTTTATCTCTTTTAGTTTTTTCTCTGTAAACAAACCCTTACTTACACCACTTTGGTTGGTAACAACAAATATTGAAAAATCTAAATATGCCATCTTGACCATACCATCTAAATTAGTTTTTTTAATTTCAATTTTTTCAGTTGAATCTATATACCCAAAATCTTCATTAATTGTTCCATCACGATCTAAAAATATTGCCCTTTTAGATTTTGAATCTTTATGAATATATTTTGTTGTAGATTCGCCAATTACTGTCGGGTGAGGTTTTATTTCTCCACCATATTTATCAATAACTAATTTTTCTACCGGTGAAGATACCCATTCATCTGACAAGAAATATATATTGGGTTTTATAATCTCTATCAAAATATTGGGAATCAAATAATCAAATAAAAAAAAGAAACAATCATTATATAGATTATTCAGATTTTCAATTCTTTTGTTTTCACTTTCTATAGGTCTCGTTGGCCCTTTGTATTTTTTTATAGATTGATCAGAATTAACCAAAACAATAAGCTTGTCACAATTTTCTTTACTAAATTTAATGGCTTCTTTATGGCCATCATGTAATAAATCAAAACTTCCAGTTATACATCCTATTTTTGAATTATTATCTTTTAATTCACTAATAATTTTCTCAAGCTCTACAAGATTGTTTATAATCATAATTTGTAAATTATATGATTTTTAATCTTTTTTTGCATGCCACTGCTCAATTAAGCCAGCAATAATTTGTAGTATAGTTATATGGGCTTGTTGGACTACCCCTGTCTCGTCAGATGGGATTGAGACATTCAAATCAGAATATTGTTCAACATTATTTATATTTTTACCAGTCATACTTAAAGTTAAAATATTTTTCTCTTTGGCAACCTTCAGTGCCTCTATAACATTTTCACTTTTACCTGATGTTGAAATTGCAATTAAAACATCTTGCTCATTTGCAATTGCTTGTATTTGCTTTGAAAAAATATACTGAAAACCAAAATCATTTGCAATAGAAGTTATATTTGAAGTGTCTGTTGTCAATGAAATAGCTGGTAAAGGACTTCTGTTAATTTTAAATCGATTAACAAATTCTGCTGCAATATGTTGAGAGTCAGAAGCTGAGCCTCCATTACCGCATAATAAAATTTTCCCACCAGCATCTATTTTCTTTGATATTTCTGAACTAATTTGGATTATTTTATCTTTTAAACTTAGTTGATACTCAGCTATGGAGTAGCTTTCGTTTAAGTAATCAGTAACAAATTTTTCATCAGTACTATCCATATTGAACTCACAATACTAAAACAAATCAGATAATTCAATTAATATTGTAACTATGAAAAAGTTGCTTCTTACGGGCCATCAAGGGTTTATAGGCAAAAATATAAAAAAATTTTTGGATAATCATAACGATCCATTCGATGTCCACACTCTAGAAAAGGAATTTTTCTTATCTAAAAATTGGGAAGTTGACATAGAAGAAATTATAAATTCTGTTGATTTTGTTCTACATGTTGGAGCTGATTCAAACACCTTAAATAATGATATTGAAAATGTTATGTTTTTAAACTTTCTAGTTAGTAAAAAAATCTTTGACCTAGCAGAAAAATATAAAGTCCCCGTTGTTTATTCCTCTTCTGCAGCGTGTAATGGAGTAAATGGTTATCCTAGTAATTTGTATGCATGGTCAAAATACACAGCTGAGCAATACGGAATCAATAATAATAAAGAATTTATTGCTTTACGTTATTTTAATGTATACGGACCAGGTGAAGAAAATAAAGGCAATATGAGCTCAATCGCTTACCAAGCCTGGGGTAAAAAGTCTTTTACTCTTTTTCCTAGAAAACCAAAAAGAGATTTTGTATATATAAAAGATATTGTTGAAGCAACGACTTATCCAATTTTTAACTCTGTAGTTTCTGGTGTTTATGATGTTGGAACGGGAGAATCAAAAGCTTTTGAAGAAGTGCTTAATGAACTTGGAGTTGAAATTGAATATACAGAAGAGAGTGCTATACCCGAAGGATATCAATTTTTTACACAAGCAGATAGTAATAAATTTATTAAAGGATGGGTTCCTAAATTTAATTTATCATCTGGATTAAAAGATTATAAGGAATATTTAAATTGAAAGCTGCTGTCTTAACATCACTAAATAAAGACCTGGAGATAATAGATTTAAAAATACCAGAACTAAAAAGAGGTCAAGTTCTTATTGATATTAAAGCATCGGGTATATGTGGTGCACAATTAAATCAGAAAAAAGGAATAAAAATTAAAAAAGAATTTCTTCCATGTTTGATGGGTCATGAAGGTAGCGGAATCGTAGAAAAAGTTGGTAAAGATGTCTCTAAAGTCAAACCTGGTGATAAAGTTGTTTTGCACTGGAGACCTGGTGGCGGTATTGAGTCTGATTTCCCTCAATATGAATCTAAAATTGGTAAAGTTGGTTCTGGCCTTGTTACAACATTTAGTGAATATTCAATTATTTCAGAAAATAGGATTACTAAGGTAAATTCAGATTTAGATTTTGCCAAACTTAGTTTGTTTGGATGTGCCATTACAACTGGGATGGGCATTATTGATAATGAGATAGATTTAAATCCTAATGATTCAATTGCGATATATGGAACTGGAGGGGTTGGATTAAATGTCCTAATTGCAACAAAATTAAAAAAAGCGAATCCAATAATTGCAATAGATCAATCAGATACTAAATTAAAAAAAGCAAAATCTTTTGGTGCTACACATACTATAAATACAAAAGATAATCCTGATTTAGAAAGTGAATTAAAATTAATTTTAGGTGGTTATCCTAAATTTAATATAGAAACAACTGGAAATATTAATCTGATAAAATCCTCCTATGAATTGCTTATGAGTGGAGGTACATCCGTTCTTGTTGGGCAGCCAAAAAATAATGAAGATTTAGTTTTTGAAAATTTTGTAAATAATTTTATTGGCAAAACCTTGTTAGATACTTCTGGAGGAAATATTAATCCAGATACCGACATTCAAAAATATATAGATTTGTATACAAAAGAGAATATTGATTTGAACAATTTAATATTTGACTACTACTCTTTAGATGAAATAAATAATGCGTTTAATACGATTGAGAAAAGTAAAGATTTTTTTGGAAGAGGAGTGATTTTATTTGACTGAAAAAATTTTAGTTATTGGTGATTTTTGTATCGATAGATTTGTTTATGGTTCTTCTAAAAGAATTAACCCTGAAGTGCCTGTACCCATATTTAACCCAATAAATATTATAGAGAATTATGGTATGGCTGGAAATGTTGCTGAAAACTTATGTTCCTTAGGGTTTGAAATTGATCTTATATGTAATAAAAATAAGATAGTAAAAACTAGATATGTAGATATTGAGAGCAATCACATGCATCTTAGAGTTGACGAGAATGACTCAGTAGAAAAAGAAGACTCTTTTAAAGATATTAATAAAATAGACTTCGATCAATACTCAACTGTAGTAATTACTGACCATAATAAAGGATTTTTGTCTGAGGATGATATTAAAGACATTTCAACAAAAAATAAACTTGTTTTTTTACAAACAAGTAAGTTAATTGATAAGTGGGCAGAAAGTATAAGTTATATAAAACTAAATATGAAAGAATACCTTCTTTCAAAAGACAAAATAAATGAACTGAACTTTTTGAATAAATTAATTATCACAGATGGTTCTAATGGTTGTTACTATAACGACATTCATTTTCCAATTGAAAAAAATATAGTTACTAGAGATTTGTCTGGAGCAGGAGATACCTTTCTTAGTGTTTTTGTTAAGTCTATTCTAGAAAAACTCGATGTTGAAATTTCAATTTCAGAGGCGCAACTAGCAGCTATTGAAATAGTTCAAAAAAGAGGGGTTGCAAAAATTGGTGAAAACGAGGGGTCTATTAACTTTCTATAGGAAAGGTAGACCATCTTTTTTTAGAGAAATTATACATGGTGTTCTCATCAAATAACCGTCAAGCATAGCTTTTTCGGCTTCCATTAAATTTCTAGGAAAATATCCCATAGTATTTTTTAACATGCTTACAAGAACTTCTGGATTTAAAGGCCTGTGGGTTGGTCCATGAGTTGGATAATCGGCTTGGCCAACAAGCATTACGGGTAGGTTATTTTCATCTATATCAATCTTTATCTGCTCAAATGGTCTTTCAATTAAAAATGGTGTAATTGAGTACACAACTGGTCTCATGCCTTCTAATGCCATCCCGGCAGCCATACTAATCATTGATTGTTCACACAATCCAATATTTAAATACCTATCAGGAAATTTAGATTTGTATTCATCCATTTCTTGTTCAACATCACCAGAAATTAAGAATATATTTTCATCTTTTTCAGCTAATTGAACGATAGTTTTTCCAAAAGCTCTTCTCATTTGCTTAACTCCTCAATTGCAATTTTTTCATGTTCGGGATCAGGCCACTTTGCATGCCAAGCTGGTTCATTTTCCATATAAGACACACCTTTTCCTTTTACGGTGTGAGCAAAAACAAACTTAGGTTTGTTGGATTCATTCATATTCTTTATAGTGTTTTCGATGTCGTCTAGGTCATGTCCATTTACTTCTTTTACTTCCCAATTTAGACTTTTAGCTAGTGTTAAGACTGATTCCATTGGTAAAATATCTTCAACATATCCTGAACCTTGAATTTTGTTGTAATCAATGATGATAACTAAATTATCTAACTTTAAATGAGACGCTAATAATAATGACTCCCATGTGGTGCCTTCTTGACACTCACCATCACCCATTAAAACGTAAACTTTTCCACTCTCTTTTTTCTTTTTCTTAGCAAATGCCATACCAAGTCCTGCTGGAAATCCATGTCCTTCACTACCAGTTGTCCAGTGGACACCATTAAGCAAATCTAAATGGGGATGGCCTTCTAGTACAGGGTTAAAATTTTTCTCTCTTAATAAAACATAATATACCCAACAGGCATGGCCTTTGCTTAAAATAAACCTATCTTCATCAGTAATTAATTTGTCATAAATAGTGAGCAATATTTCAGCTGAGGAAAAAGAACCTCCATAATGATAACCACCATTTGCCTTTGATATCTCAATTGCTTTAAGCCTTACTTCTTTTGATCTTGAAGTAAGTTCGGTATTAATTAGGTTTTTTACACTATACTTTGACATTTATTTCACTGAAAACATATTAACAAAGTAATTTTTTTTTGTTCAATTATTGATTTGTTTATAAATAAAGTATTTTTTTGATGTATCATTTCATTTAATGAAAAAAATATTTTTGTGTGGAGCTGGTTCTGGTTTTGGTTTAAAACTAGCTAAAGAATTTAAAGAGAATAATTTTGAAGTTATCCTCAATAGTAGAAAAATTGTAGAAACATTCGAAGCTAATTTGATATTAGACATGAATGACATCAAAGCATCGGATTTTGAGAAATACAATCCCGATATCATAATTAATAACGGGTTTGATAAAAAAAATTATTTCCACTCTTTTGAGTCTTCCATAAACATTGTTAAAGAAAGTCTAGATTATTTCAAAAAGATTGGAGGGGGAACATTAGTGAATATAAATTCATTTTATGGATTGAATCCAGACATAAAAGACCCTTATTACGCTGCAGCAAAATATGGACTTCGAGGTTTTGTAGAATCAATTAGCAAAGAGGCGTTTGAAAATAATATAAAAATAATTAACTTTTACCCTAGAGCAATTGGTATAGGCCTAAATGAGGGAAGAGACGACATAGATCAATTGATAGACCCAACAGAAATTTGTGATTTTATTGTGAAGAACATAGATTATAAAACTTTTTATTTATCAAATGTTCAGATTGACAGAACTACCTAATATTTTATTTGCTTAATTGATAAAATTCTAAATTTCCATCTATTTTTAAAAGTTGAAAATTTTCAATAATGTAGTTTGAAAAATAAGGTGGTGGTTTGATAATACTTGTATCGATAATTGCAAGGTTTGGTTTTTCTTTATATAAATCCTCAATAAAGATATCCTCAAGCAATGAATCGTCAAACATTTTGTAGGTTTTATCATAAAATTTATCAACAAATTTCATTTGATGCCACCACCACAACCTAGTTGCTGGAAGAGAGTTGCTCTTAAAAAATAAATTATCATAATTATTTATATCAACCCAAGTCAGTATTAATTCTGGCTTTTCGGCTTGTAGTTTATGTGATTCAATTGATCTGCCAAACGTACCGTCAATTAAAGATGTTCTATTAAGGACTACATCTCCAAACTGTAAGAGAAAAAATATTATAAAAAATACAAAATAACCAAAAATTTTAGGCTGTTTAATTTTTTCAAAGAGTCTTAATGTACCAACAAAGAAAAGTATATAAATAGGAAGGACCAGAATTTGAGAATATGATACAAATCGCGGTCCTGTAAGAAATAAGTGTAAAATTTCACCAAATAAAAGCACATAAATAAATTTTTCATTTTTATCTAATGAAACACTTCTGTATTTAATCAAAAAATTTACAAATATAAATAGAACAATAAATAATGAAACAAAAAAGCTTAAATTGGTATTCCCACCGATAAATAAATTTTTAAGAATAACATCTATACTTATATTTTCAAATTTATTTGTTAAACCTATACTGTCTAGATGAAATAAGATGTTTAAATCAAAAAATTCATCAAGTTCTCCATTTAAAATATTGATAATAAAAATATATAAAATAGTTAATAAACTACCAATTGTTGAATGAGTGAAAAATTTTACATAATTATTTTCAATGTAAATAAGATAAAGATAAATACACAAAATTGCAGCTGCGTAAGATTCTAGATTATATATTTGTATTACGGAAAAGATTGCAATTAGATAAAGGTAGGTATTTTTCTTGCTTTTTATATATTTTAAGCAATTAATTAAAATTATTGCCTGGAACAAAATACCTATTGTTCTGTTATCAAGTATGACATTACCGCCAATTGTAGAACTTGAAATATCAAAAATAAATATTAATGATCCCGATATAGCAATAATTTTATTCTGAAAGAATTCATAAAGTATTTTAAAAAGAAAGAACGAAATTAAAAGTAAAATTATTGTATAAAGTGCATAAAAACCTAATGATGCGTTTGTAAAATTAACAAAAAAATATGTTAATTTTGTTAAAACAAAAAGTATTGGTGAGTGGTGATTCCATGCTGCTTGATACGAAGAAATATCAAAATAGTGCATTTTTGCAGATGTTAGAAGCATAATTTGTTGATCAATGCCTTGGGAAAGTCTTAAATCAACTTTTCCAATTCCACATATTTGCCAACTTAAAACTATTATCAAAATTGTTGAGTAAGCACCAAGATTTTTGGATATTGAATTCATTATATTTTTCATTTTTTAATTAATATTGACCAACTGTTTCCATTGGTATTAATGATTTTTAGATCTTTAAAATTTATGTTTTCATATAGGGTTTGAAGTTCATTTTTTCTATAATAATTCGCAATTTTTGGAATTAGTTGGTCAATTACAATTTGTTCAAGTACATATAATTTCATTTTTTTTGCTCTAGACCAATACATAGATTTTGTAGGATAAATTTTTAAAATTAAATAGAGCCCTAAGGCAAAAAGTTTACCAAGAAAAGCAACGACATTATATGGAAGCTTAGTTGTAAAAATTCTAAATAATTTTAACAACTTTATTAAAGACTCGTTTCCTTCGTATCCATAAACCCAAATTAAAAGTTTCCCTCCTGGCTCTACTCTGTCAAAAAGTTTGGTAACAGCTAGTTTTGGTTCTGATAAGTGATGGATTACACCAATTGATATAACTAGATCATATGTATTGTTTATTATTGTTTCTTGATCGTATATTGAATCATTAAAAATAAATGTATTATCAAAATCTTTCAAATTATCTTTAGCAATTTCAACTGTACTTTTTTCAATATCAAATAAATGTACTTCTTTTGCGCCGCTTTTAAGGCAATAATATGAATTTCTACCAATTCCACAACCTGCATCTAATATTTTTTTGTTATTTAAATCTTCTCTTTTAAGAGGTGATATCCATTCGAAAAACTGTTCCTCGTAAATTTTTTCTAATCTATTATATTTTTTCCAATTTGATCCAAATCTTTTTGGTGATCCCAAGCTATCTCTGTTTACAAATGACAAACTCTAGACTCCTTTATGATCACAAAAGCAAGTTTAGTAAAGTTTTAACAACGTTTATGTTATTGATCAACTTTTACTATTTGTGAAAAAATTTGAATACTTAAAAGAAGAAAGACCATAGAAATGATAAAAAGAGGGTTTCTATGAACATAAACCAAATTTATTAATTTCTGATAAACAACTATAACGTTTAAAAAAACTGCAATAATAAATAAGATAAATGAGAATCTACCAATTGCATATTTTGAGGGCCTTGTAAAACCTTTAGTAAGGTAAAAAAGTATTCCATCTACAAGAACCGGTATTATTCTATTAAAACCATACTTGGAAACGCCTTTTGTTCTTTCGAAATGTTCAACTCCAACTTCAGCGACTTTATAACCCCTAGCTTGAAGCATCGGAGATATAAAACGATGCATGTCACCTTTAAAAGCTAGACTCTCAAAACAATCTCTATTAATAACTTTTAAGCTTGAACCTAGATCTTTAAAGCTTGATTTTGTAAATATTTTAAGAATTAAATTAGCTAATTTAGAGATAGTCTTTCTAAAAAATTCATCTTTTCTCTTTATTCTAAAAGAAACTATTGCATCGTAAGTGTTTGAATTATAAAAATCATATAATTTTTTTAACTCTTTAGGTGGGTTTTGACAGTCTGCATCAATTAATCCGATAATACTACCAGCAGAATGACTAAGTCCAAGTTTAATGCTTTCAGATTGACCTAAGTTAAATCTATTTGTTAAAACTTTCAAATCAAAAGTGTATTTACTTGTATTAACTACGTCTTTAAGCGAAACTGTGCTCCCATCGTCTACAAGAATAATTTCAACGCTGTCAATACCTCTAAAGCAGTTATCTAAATCATACAGAAGCTCAGGTATGTTTTGCTCCTCATTAAAAGCTGGAATAATAATTGAGAAATTATACTTATACATATTATTTGTTAATTTTATCAAGATTATAACCCTGTAAAGGGATAAATAAATTTCTTGATCTCTAAAATTTTATTATGAAAAATTTGGATTTTCAAAGAAATAGATTAAATAAACAAGTAAATTTAGGACATAAGAATTATGGAGATTTTAGACTCAATAATCAGTATTAAAAACAGCTTTTTAATATATGTAGATTTGATTAAATTTAAATTAAATACTCCTGGATACCTTTTAGCAACAAACAGTACATCATTAAAAAGGATGGAATATATTAATTTTACTTCATCTAAATTATTAACTTTTATGCTGATATTTTTGATATATTTATTTTTTATTGAAAATAAAAAATTTGTAAAAACAAAAAAATATTTTTTACTTATAGCTCTTTTTTATACAATCCTAAAGTTGATCATTTCTTACAGTTCATTTTTACAACTTAATCAAGATAGCATAGCTTGGATAATTACATCAATAAGAATGGACTCATTGAATACATTTGAATATCTTGCTTCTTGGGACCACAAAGGCTCAACAATTTACTGGATTTATATATTAATTTTTAAATATTTTAAAATTTCAAATAATTTATGGGGAAACTTTGCAATCGTTTTTATATTTTGGAGTGCATTTGTTAGTTATTTTTCATATAAATACTTAATGAGAAATAATTTAAACAAATACTCAGCTTTAATAATTTCATTTTTAATGTTTTTAAATCTAACGTTCAGCCCTGGTGAGTCTTATCCAGTTTTTGACTCAAGGTTTATTGGTTCTTCTTTTATTTTTATAAGCATTTATTATTTGACAGAAAATAAATATAGCACTTCGTCAATTTTTTTAGCACTTTCATTATTAACTTTACCAACATTTGCACTCTCTGCTTTCGCAATATTCGTATTAACGATTTTTAAAAATTTAAAAACAAAAAATAATAGATTCTTGGAGATTATATTGCCGTATGTTTTTGTTTTTTTTGGATACTTAGCATATTTATTCTTCACTTCTCAATTCAACGAGTTTGTGCGTTTAGTGATTAAATTTAATTTAAATTTAAGTGGAGTTGGAGAATACTACCCACTTACTTTTGTTTTACAATCTAACATTTATTTATTTATCTTTTTTGGTATATCATTACTTTATTCAAAAAAGCTATACGATAAATTCGGTGAAAACTTTCTAATTATTTTAATTTGGAGTATATTTGAAATTATTCATCTTGTATTAACAGGACCAAGATTTTACCAATATGATCAACTACTGGTTATTCCCTTAAGTTTGATTGGATATTTTTCATTATATATTGTTTATGACTTTTTGAGTTTTGTAAAAAAGGGAAAAAATTTTACAAAATTTCTTTTTTTAGTTTTGACAGTTATTCCAATAAGTATCTTTTCTTATTCTGTAACTACTTCCTTAGAAATTAAACAGTTAAAATTTGATGAAGTTAATAGCAAAATACAAGAGGTTATTTTTTTTGATAGGGATTCTAAAATATATCAAGAAGAGCCTGAATTAGCTATTTATTATATAGATGGAAAAGACTGGCAAGAGGTAATAACAAATTATAATTTTTTACCCTCAACCAGATATTGGCAAATATTTTGGAATAAAAGGGACTCTGGTTGGCCAAAAGAATTTAATTGGGAAAAAGTTGTTACAGAGGATGAATACGCATTTTTATTATACAAGGATCTAAACAACGAGAATCCAAAATATGCAGTTGTTGATAAAGAATATAAATCAAGCCATAAAAATTTGCTTATAAATTATATTGAAGAAAACTATACACTCAATAACTGTGAAGAGCGTTATTGTATATACCACATAAAGTAAGCTTCATTAATACATCTTTTACATACCTATTTATCTAAAGATTCTAAAATCTAAATAATGAGTAAGTTAAAACTTGGAATAATAATGATAGACGAACCATTTTATTCAAAGGACTTTATAAATCAACTTCTAAATAATTTTGAAATTAAATATGTCTTGCTTCACACTGAGTTTGTAAGCGTTGAGAGGATTATAAAAACATTAATGATCTATAAACCAGCAAAATTTTTAAATACTGTTTTTAAAGTATTCAAAAATAAAATTAATGGAGGGGTGATAAATAATATACTTATAAATAATAAAATTCCTATTCTAAAAACTAACAACATTAACTCTGGCCAGGTAATGAAATTTATATACTCAAAAGAAGTAGATGTTTTAATCTCATTTAATTGCCCTCAGAGGATAAAAAAAGACTTGCTTGAAACTCCAAATATTTTTCCTATAAATATTCACCTTGGATATCTACCTCGATATAGAGGCATTTTCCCTATTTTTCATGCTTTTATCAAGGGAGAAAAATATGCTGGAGTCACAATTCATAAAATGAATGAGAAATTTGATGATGGAGATATAATCAAACAAGTAAAAATTCCTATAAATGAAAATGATGACTTATTAAGCTTATACGATAAAGCATTTACTGAAATCCCAAATTTAACTGTCTCGGTATTAAAAGAAATTGACTCAGAAAAGATTAATTTAAAAAGAAATAAACTGGAAGACTCTTCTTACTTCAGTTATCCCTCATTAAGGGATATAGTAACTTACAGAAAAATTTTAAAAAACAACGGTAAGTCATGAAAAATATAATTTTTCTTATACCTTTTTATAATGAAGAAAAAAATTTAATAGAGTTAACAAAATTCATTAAAAAATCAGCGACACACCATGGCTTTGTATACAAAATTTTATTTTTAAATGATTGCTCATCTGATAATAGTTTTAATATTATTTCTAATTATTCAGAGACAAATAAATTAAATAATATAATTATCCACCAAAATGACAAAAATTTAGGACATGGCAAATCACTCCTTAAATTATTTGAATTAGCTCAAGAATATAAAGATACTGCGACAGATGTTGTGACAATGGATTCCGATATGAGAATTAAATTTGATGATTTTAATGAAATATTTGAATTTAGCGAATCCGTAATTTGCAAAAGAAAAAGATTTGAGGAGGGAATTTTTAGAAGTTTAATTACATTGAGTGCAGAGTTTGTAGTTTTAATAAAAACAAAAAAACTTTGGAGAGACGCTAACTGCCCTTTGCGTCTATATAAAATTAATACTTTTAAATTAATTTATGATTTAATACCAAATAACATACTTACGCCAAATATATTTTCAACAATCATTATCATAAAATCTAAATTGCCCGTTGCTAGGAAAAATATATATTTAACATATGATACAAAAAATGCAGGAGTAACATGGCAAGGAAAAAACCCTTTAAATAAATATATAAAAATTTTGAACTTTTCATTTAAGTCTTTATTAGAGGTAATGAAGATAAAGATTAATTAAATTCCTTTTACTGAAATATCACATTATATAAACACAAAGTTAAACTTTGACAATGAGTGAAAAAAAATTGTATTCAGTATCGGATGCAGAAAACTTAGATATCTCAGAGGTTCATAACTTATACAAACAATACATATCAAAGAGCCAAGTTGAATTGATTGGTAGCTTTGGATTTGGTAATGATCTTGTTGATTATGCCGAAGGAAGTTATATTTACCTTAATAACGGTAAAAAAATAATTGATTTTACCGGTGGAATTGGCGTTTTAGGCCATGGCCATAATCATCCAAGAATTATTCAAGAAAGAAAGCTTTTTCAAGAAAGAAAAAGAATGGAAGTTCATAAAAACTTTTTTTCTCCTTACATGGCTGCTTTAAGTCATAATTTTGCAGAATTAATGCCCGGTGATTTGAAATATTCGTTTTTCCCAAATTCAGGATCTGAAGCGGTAGAGGGTGCTGTAAAAATGGCTTATAAATATCATGATGGCAAAAGAAAATCAATTTTAGTTTCAAATATATCTTTTCATGGAAAGCTTTTGGGTGCTGCAAGTTTTACTAAATCACCTGAATTACATTTTGATTTCCCAAAAATTCAAGATGTTGAAATTTTTGAATATGGTATTTTAGATAGTTTAAAAACAAAAATTGAGAATAGCCCCGATAAATTCTTTGCAGTTTTAGTAGAACCTTTTTCGGCATCAAGTTTGCTTGAATTATCAACTGAATTCTTAATTTCATTAAAAGAATTATGTACTAAAAATGATGTTGTATTAATTTATGACGAAGTTTACACAGGGTGGGGTAAAACAGGTTCACTAATGAATTTTATGAGAGAATCTGAAGAACAAACTGATTTTAAAAATATAGCACCAGATATTCTTACAAGTGCAAAAACCCTTGGAGGAGGTAAAGCTAGTATATCGGGATACATTGCAAGTGACAAAATATTTAAAAAAGCTTATGATAATCTAAAAGACGCCACTCTTCATAGCACCACTTATTATGGGTTTGGGGAAGAAACTGTGACTGCTTTAGAAGCCATAAATATAGTAGTAGAAGAAAATCATCCACAAATTGCAGAAAATTTAGGCACAAAAATTAACAATCTTTCTGTAGATTTAAAAGAAAAGTATCCAAATTTAATTTCTGATATTCGTGGAAAAGGCCTACTTCAAGGAATAGTTTTTAATGCAGATTTAAACATTGTTAAACAAGCAATTAAAATCCTTCCAAAGTCAATTTCCTCAGATGAACAATTTGTGGAAAAACTTGTAACTGGTAGTGTTATCTCATACCTATATGACAATTTTGATTTATTGACATATTATGGTTCAAATCAACAAATAGTTTTTAAAATTGCTCCCTCTACTACTATTTCTGAGAATGATATTGACATACTGTTTGATGCTTTAGACCACACCTTAGGTTTAGGTTGGTTAAAAATAATTTCTTCATTTATTACTAAGAAAGTAAAATCTCTGATTCCTATTCCCAATTAAATTTTTTAATAATTTCTTTAAAATTTTCGTAAGTATCTTCTTTTTCTAACTGAATTTGATTTTTTCTATCATCTGCAACAAAGTCATACCCAAATTCGCCCAGAATAGTTAATAAGCTTATATGAATCCCTAATTTTTCAAAAAAGTATCCCATAAAACCAGCAGTCTTGAATAAAAATTTCGGCAAATAAATAATTTTAGAATTTACTTCTATTTTTGAATTTTTAAGATGTTTGATCAAAGTATTGAATTCTATTGGTTCATTATCAGCTATTTCAAAAATTTTTGTACTATAGTTTTTTATAACAAATTCTTCTAAAAATTTACAAAAATACTCTAGTGACAAAAAACTTCTATATACATTTTTGGATGGAAGAAAAAATATTTTATTAATTAGTAAATTAAAAAAATTTTCTAAATTTTTTGATAATTTTAAATCATAAAATGCAGCAGGCCTAATAACTGTCACATTTTCATTTAGCCTTTGAAATAAATATTTTTCAAACATTAGTTTTGACTCACCATATAAATTGATTGGCTTACCAACTCCCGGTAATATCTCAGAAGGTTTTGTATTATCAACAGACAAGGATGAGATAAAAATAAATTTATAATTTGTATAATTTTTATCAATAAAATCATATAATTTTTTGTTTAAATGAAAATTAACCTTGGTTATATTTCTACTCAAAAATGCATGCTGTAAGCCAATACAATTTATAAAAACAATATTTTCTCTAGGTATCTTTTTTAATTCATTTTCAAGTGGATTTTGAATATCTAGAGAAAAATACTTTAAGTTTTCATGTGAAATTTTTTTCTTAAAGGTTTTATCAATTGCGTATATGTTAAATAAGTCATTTTTAACAAAGGATTCAACAAGCTTAGACCCTAATTGGCCCCCAGCTCCAAAAATACAGACATTGACCTTATTCATTATTGCTAATCTTTTAAGATCGTTTCGGCTGCCTCAAAACCTTCTAAAATTGCCTGATCTTGGTTAATGTATTTGTAATTTGCCAATCTTCCAGCAAAAATTACATTTTGACCTAATGAATTGATTATTTCCAACTTTAAATTGTTATTTTCCTTTTCGTAAATATTATCTGGAGTTGGAATCGGATAATGTCTATCATTTGTGCCAGGGTATTCCTCTGCAACAACTGTTCCATTTATTTTTTGTTTAGTAGCATGTTTTGTTTCAATTGTTCTTGTATATGGAACTTCTAAACCTGGATAATTTACAACATAAGTTTCAGTAAGCGTCGTTTCAAGCCCAACCTCTGTGTGTTTAGGCTTAAGTTTGATTCCTTTCCACTTTAAAGTATCTTTTTGCATAAAAGAATCTAATGGACAAGTGAGTAAAACAAAATCAAATTCATTTGATAAAGAGGAGATATTTTCTATATTTACTTCCTTTGAAAACATTATTTCTACACCGTTTAATATATCTTCAATTATTGGTGTTACACCATGTGTTGGAAAGTATTCATACTTATCTCTAAATAGTCTTTTATAGCCGTCATCACGTAGCTCAATCCTTTTTGGAGCAAATCTGCTTGATAGTCCTTCTAGCTCATCACCCCATTGCTTTATTGAGTAGCCTTCAATAAATAACTCGTATAAAGTTTTTCCCATCATTGACACAACATATTCAATAAAAGTATTTCCTTCTGCTTCAGAAGGTAAAGAAGATAATTCAGACTTTATTTTTTTCCATTGTTTAAGAGTTTTTAGTTCGTCAATTTGTGGAGGCCAAGAAAACAACCTGTACTCTCCATCAATCATTAACTTTGTCAAAACCTTGTGTTCAAACTTTGTATTCAAACCATGGTTATTGACAAATTTTGCAACTCTTTCATTATTTGTATGAAATATATGTGCTCCATATGGCTCCCAAATAACACCATTTATATTTCCACTTCTTGAATGACCACCAACCTCGTTATCTTTTTCGACAATTAAAACATCGAAATTATTTTTTTTTAGAACATTTGCAGCGGTAGCACCAGCCCAACCAGCTCCAATTATTAAAACTTTATTCTTCATATATTGCCTAAATTAAGAGTATTATAAGTAATTATAACTAACTCCATATGTATGTACTTTCACTGTCAACGGTCAATCAAAACTTATGTTAATTAATAGTAAAAATCTCTCCTTAGTTGTTTTTATATTTATATCACTTTATTTTGCAAATAACTATTTAGAGATTTCTATTGAAAACACTTTGCCGATTAATGATGAGCTAGGGTATATAGGTGAAGGTATCCATTTGCGGGATATATCTTATGATTTTAGGGAGATTATTAACAGAAACAGAACTCCTTTACTTCCTTTAGTTATTTCATTTTTAGCACAATCCAAATCTTCTTTAAGTCAATACAGTCAAGAATATATGAAATTATATAGAGAATCTCAAATAGCAATTATATTAATTGTTTGTTTTGTTAACTTCTTTTCATTTTTAAAGATGAAAAAAAGGTTTAAATTTAACTATATTATTTTGTTCTTTTTTGTTTATTTATATAGCATCCCACTAACCGCACAAATTCGTGAGGTTTTAGTTGAACCTATATTTATGAGCTTATACCTTTTATTTATTATTACTGTTTTTGAAGTTAAAGATAGTAATAATAAAAAAGAATATGTAATTATGGGGTTCGTTGGCGGGATACTGTTTTTAGCTAAGTTTACTGGATTCTTAATATTTATTTTTTCCATTGCTTCAATTGGTTTATACAAACTTTTAATGGAAAAAAAACACAATGCTTTAATGAACTTTAAAAACTTAGTTATTTCATTTCTTACATTTACATTTTTTGGCCTTCCATATATTATTGCAAATTTAAGTGACGGCTTGAATCCGTTTTACTCTGTTAATTCAAAAATCATATGGTATTCCTCATGGCCAGAAGCGTATGAATATATAAAAATGTATGATGGTAATTTTGGTTTTAAAAATATTCCTGATGAGCTTGCTCCAAGTTTAAATTATTTTTTGCAAAATAATGGTGGTTTCTCTGGTCTATTCAAAAGAATCGAGAGTGGAACAAATTTATTAAGAAAAGATTTTTCTAACTTTTATGATTTAGCTGGAGAAACAACAATTTTGTTTATGACTTTAATAATCTTAATTTTTGTCATATTAGTTTTTATCAATAAAGAAAATTTTAAAATCACTTTTAAAAATAATTTATTTGAGATGTTTTATGTAATTTCGCTCTCAATGATTCTATTAATTGGATTTACAATTTATTCGCCAATTTCAAACGACAATAGACTGTACCTTTATACAACTATTCCAATTATATTTTTATTATTTTATCTTTTGGATCAACTTTTAAGTCTGTTTCAATCTACTTCAAATAGCCTTATGAAAATTCAAAATATTGTTTTTTTAATTCTTCTTTATTTATATTTAGTATTAATTGAGCCATTTTGGTTTTTTTTACATCCTTTAGGCTTTATACTTTCAAAAATTCAAATGGTTTTAGGTTAAAGTAGAGATATATAAATATCTTATGTTTAATTTAAAAAAAGTAAAAAAAGCAAGGAAGATACTAAAAATCGCAACAGACTTATTATTTAAAATATTTCAACTAATTCTTAGATACAAAGAAACTAGAAAAGATTACGGCATCGAAATTTTTGAATATTTTTATTTACCTTGGAGAGCTGATGAAGAATTTATTAAAAAGTACGATATGTTTTCAGAATACACTTTAAATCCAAAATCGAGAGTGTACTCTCTATATACTCTCTCAAAAAAATTTCTTATAGATAATACTTCATATTTTGAAGTTGGAACCTGGAAAGGTGGGGTAACGGGGATCGTTGCGATGTCAAATAGTGAAAAAAATATTGATTATTTTGTATGTGATACATTCACTGGTGTAGCTAACGTTTCTGATTCAGATTCATTTTTTAAAGGAAACGAATACAGCGATGCAACCCTAGAAGATATTAATGTAATTAAGGATATTTTAAAAAAAGATTTGATAGTTGTTGAAGGTATTTTTCCAGAATCTTTCAAGAATTTTGAACTCAAACGTCCAATTTCATTTGCACATATTGATGTAGATACATATATTTCTGCCAAGAATAGCTTTGAATTTATTTCTAGAAATGCCTTAAAAGGCTGTGTAATTGTATTAGATGATTATGGTGGTTGGTTTACTGATGGGGTAACTAGCTTTGGAAATGAACTAATAGAAAATTCTGATTACGTAGCTATACCCAACCATCTAGGCCAGTTAATAATATATCTTCAATAAATTATTTAATATTGTTATTGTTATAGACCCCATTCCAAGCCCCAAATTCTATGACGAGTAAATCTCTTATTTTTTATTTAAAAATGGCAGCACAATTAATTATTGAAAAGAGAAAAATTAATTATTAATTTTAAACACACTGTAACCTAATAGATCTTTATTGAGTTCATAGTTGCTTTCGAGATAATCCCTAAAATTTTTAGGTAATGAAATATAATTGTCTTCAATAATAAAGTATGTTGGTTTTTCTCTCTCTAAGTCACGAATGAAAATTTTATCAAGATCTTTACTATAAAATCTATTGGAATCAAATATGTAATCACTACTTTGCGAATAATACATATCAAACCACCACCACATTTTTGTAGATGGCAAAGAGTTAGTTCTAAAATAAATTTCAAGATTATTATCATAACCCCATATATAGCTCAAGTATATTTCGCCATTATCTTGTTTATTTAAATAATCTATTAGGTTTATTTGCTCAGATGTAAGTTTTGATACAGTATTTTCTTCATCATACCTGTAAAGAAGAATTTCATTTTTGTTGTCAAAAACTGATAATCCAAAAATAAATAAAAAAGAACAAAACAAAAGTAAATTTTCTTTTGAATTATTTTTTACGAAAATTGTCAAACTAATAATTGGAATTATAAAAACAAAAATTAGAATCAACTGGAAATAGTTTGCAAACCTTGGTCCAGATGCAAATAGATGGATAATCTCAGAGAAAAAATAAATATACAAAATTTCAATATATGGAAGACTATTACTATATAAATATCTGAATTTTTTAAATATAAAATAGCAAAAAACAATAAGTAAAACAGTAGCTAGTAAATAAACTGACCAGTTTGCATAAGGTTTAAAAAAACCATTTTGTACAATGGTATTGGTTGGTATTCTTTTTCTACTAGTTCCAAACAAATGGAAAACATAGTTTAATTGAATTGATTCGTACAATTCTTTGTTAAAAAATAAAATTAAAGAATATAAAGCACTACTCAAAAAAAAAGTTATTAAAGAAAATTTAAAAAACTTTCCTCTAATTTTGTATATTAAATATATATAAATTGGAAAGATAGAAACTAGATAACTCTCCAGGGAGAAGCAGCAAATTGCAACCGCAAGTGACCAAGCAACAATATCTTTAGTATTTTGCTTATCTATGATTTTAAATGTATAGATTAAGATTAAAATCTGAAAAATAATTCCAATTGTCCTATTATCAAATAAAATTATTTCTCCAACAGTTGTGTGAGAAATATCAAAAATGAATAAACAAGAAAATAAAAGAGCCGAAAACTTAGAACGTGTTATTTTATAGATTAATTTGTATAAAAGGATATTTATAAAAATAAGTAGAAAACTGTAGAGAACAAAAAATCCAAAGTAAACATTAGAGAAATCAAAAAAATAAAATATTGATTTAAACAAATAGAAAATAGGTGGCGTGTGGTGGTTCCATGCAGCTTCATATGTATTTAGATCAAAATAGAACATTTTTGCAGCAGTCAAAATCATAATTTCTTGATCTTTTCTCATAAGGGAATATTCATAATTATGAGTGCTCAAATTAAAAAGAATTAAATTAAAGGAAATAATATAAAGGTAAATATACAATTTTTTACTCAATAATTTTTCTAATAACATGATGAGTATTATATAAGAAAAATTTACGTTGTTCTATAAAATAAGCTTTTTCAAGTGTCTCTCAGACAGTTGTGTAGGGAATTTTTGTGTGGTTTTAAGACTTAATTAAACAGTCTTAAGGTGGTGAAAGATTTTTACACCGGCTCTTTGTTTGGAATCATAAATTAATTTGAAATTATTGTTATTTTTTTGTATAAAATTTAATACATTATGTTGCTTATATGAATTGCAGTCATCTAAAACAATAAATTTGCTCCTTAAATACAAAGATAAAAAATCTGCATATCCAGAAAACTCACCACCATCCAATAGAAGTAATCCTATTTTATTTGGGATTTGAGAAGATACATTTTTTATTTTTTTGTATCTTCTCAAATCTTGAAAAAACCACTCGTATTCTTTATCACCATAACCGAAATCATAAATTACACTCTTATTAACATAATGCAAATCATCAAGTTCATGAACTCTTCCTAGAATTAAATTTACTTTTTCTAGATTATTTTTTAAATTTTTTTTAGCAGCCTTGAAGCAAAGTAAATCAGACTCTATTGAGTAAAAATTTATATTTTTATTTGAATCTTTAATGATGTTCAATAACATTGTTGTTGATCCAAGTCCATTCCAAGTTCCTATTTCAACAATATTATTAACTTCATTTTTGGAGATTAAATCAATAAGTTGATTTTTAAGTTGGTCATCTTTGATTTGACCAGTTGAATTTTTCAGCTTATTTTTTGTTGAAAAATAATTTTTTAAATTTATATACTTTCTGTAAAGAAATGGTGAAGAAGTAATGAAATTTTTCATTAGTTTTTTCATAAGTGGCCAGAGGCAGAATCGAACTGCCGACCCCTTGTTTTTCAGACAAGTGCTCTACCGACTGAGCTATCTGGCCTTTTTTTTAGCGGGGACGACGGGATTCGAACCCGCGACCTCCTGCGTGACAGGCAGGCGTGAACTCCAGACTTCACCACGCCCCCGTAACTTTAAATATAATAAACTATTAATTTAACAACACAAATTATTTTTAAAACTTAAAATAAATTAGGTATGAAAATTAGCTTTGGCTCAGAAATTATTACAGGACCTTGGGGAGGTGGTAATCTTTTCTTAATCAATTTAAAAAAATATCTTACTAGCAAAAGACATCAAGTTGTGTTTGGATTAGATGATAAAGATATTGATATAATATTATTCACTGACCCCAGAACAGGGAAAGGTAGTACTTCACTTATTAGCTCAAAAGATATAAAAAACTACAAAAGACATATAAATAAAAATGTAAAGGTTGTGCAAAGAATTAATGAATGTGATGAAAGAAAAAATACTAAAAAAATAAACAAACTTTACCTAAAGAGTTCAGAAGTTGCTGATCATGTTGTTTTTGTAAGTGAGTGGCTAAGGAAAATATATTTAAACCTTGGGATGGAAAAAGAGAAAACTTCCGTAATTATGTCCGGATCTGATAAGCTTGTTTTCAACCCTTATGGAACTACAAAAAAACCAGTAAATAGGAAATTTAAGATTCTGACACATCACTGGAGTTCTAATTGGATGAAGGGTTTTGAGTTATATCTTGAACTTGATAAAAAATTAAGTGAACCTACTTTGAAAAATAAAATTGAATTTACATACCTCGGAAACGTTGATAAAAAATATAAATTTTCTAATACAAAAGTTTTGCAACCATTATCTGGGCTTGAATTAGCTGAAGAAATCAAAGATCATGATATTTACATTACAGGCAGCTTAAACGAACCCTCTGGTAATCACCATATAGAAGCAGCATTATGTGGACTACCAGTATTGTATTTTAATAGTGGAGGAATTCCTGAATACTGTAAAGGTTATGGGTTAGAAATAACTATGGAAAATTTTGAAGAAAAGATTCTATACATGATAGATTATTTTGATAGTTTTAAAAATAAAATGAAAAAATATCCCTATGAATCTGAAAAAATGTCAGCAAATTATTTGAAACTTTTCAACAACTTGCGAACTCAATAATACTGTCCTGAACCATGTGAGCCATCATAATAAAATAACGGCTCGTCAATATATAGTAGGTCGACAACCTTAATAATATTGAGCCAACAATCATAATCAGATTTTTTTGGAATGCCCCTGAAACCCCCGATCATTTTAAGTATTTCGGTATCAATTACTGCACTTGATTTGATAACACAATTATGAATTTTTAAAAAATCTTCTTTCCAAACCCTTGGTAACTTTCCATTTTTAAGGTACTTAGTAAATCTGTATTTTCTTTTTAATACTTTATTAAAATGTTCTTTGTTATAAAGAGGATATTTTTCCTTCTTATTAAAAGTGCCAAGTCCAAAATAACCTTCAGTTGAAGAAAACTTAAAATAATCTTTTTCCATTTCACCAATTTGTGTTTCAAGCTTTTTTTCCATCCATTGATCGTCATCGTCTAAAAGTGCTATATACTTTCCATTTGCATTTTCAACACCAATATTAATTAATGATTGCCTTGAACCTGTCCATCTTGGATTTTGGTTTCTTCTAATATCAATCTGTTTAACTTTGTCACCAAAATGATTTTGGTAATATCTTTCGTCAGTCGACTCATCGTTAATTAAAATGATTTCTAAATCATCCATTGATTGATTTAATACACTATTGATTGCATTCGTCAAATATTCAAATCTATTAAAACTGTGAATTACAACTGTGACTAATCTTTTCATTTTTAATTTAAATTCCTAGTTGTCTGAAAGTCTGTTTTAAACAAAAAATATGAGTTTAAAAAATAAAACAATAACTTCCAACCATCTCTAAATCTTGAAATATTAGTTGTTCCATATTTTCTAGATCTATAGTGGACTGGAATCTCAACAATCCTTTTTCCAGAATATGCAGCTGAAAATATTAAGTCAAAATCACAGAATGGGTCGTCAATATACATTATATTTTGCCATTTTTCTATAAATTCTTGATTCGACTTTTTAAACACTTTAGTTCCACAGAGTGAATCTGATAGCTGGGTTGATATTAATTTTGAAATCAATAGTTGAAAGAATCTATTTCCTAATTTATTTAACATTTGCATTGAACCTTTTTCCATTTGATATATCAATCTTGTACCGTTTACAAAGTCAGCATTTCCGTATTCAATAATTTCATAGAAATCGATAAGTGTTTCTGGGTCAACGCTTAAGTCTGAGTCTAGAATGGCAATTACCTCATTTTTACAATATTCAAGCCCTTCCCATATTGCATTAGCTTTTCCATTTTTTGACTGTTTTAATACGGTTATATTTAAATCTACATTTTTTTCCTTAATTTCTAATGATTTTTCATAAGTTTTATCTCTTGATTCTCCACAAATTATTATGATTTCATAATTAATATCAAATATTGGAATCCTTCTAATGAGCTCTTCTAAGTTTCCCTCTTCATTTTTTGCAGGAATCAAGATTGATTTAGTGAGGCTCACTTTTTTTTCTATAGGGGTGGAATAAACTAAGTAATTTCTTATTCCCAAATTTAAAAAAGGTAAAAATAAATACATAAATAGATTAATCAATGGCCCAATCCCAAAAATTTTAAAGGGCATATAAACCCTGTTATATTTTTTTGTTCTTTGAAAGTTTGTTGCTTTTAAAATCGTTTCAATTTTGTTAGGTTTTATATATGATTTGATCCTTGTCTTCTCTTTTAATCCTAATTTCTCAGTAATAGATATTATGAAATGCCAAACAGGATTTATGCTTGAGAGTATGAGTAGGCCATCACTCTTTAAATACTGTTTTATATTTTTTAAAGAGTTATAAATATCATCAGTTAATTCAAATATATCTGTAAGAACTATCAGGTCATACTTCTTATTACTTGATTGTTCTGTCAAAACCTCCTTAATGTTCATATTTTCAGAAACCCTAATTATGTTACTAAACATATGCTCTGGAATATTAGAATTATGATTAACAATATTTATATATTCTGAATCACTTTTTATATACTTTGTAAGTTCTTTTGAGTGACTTTTATAAAAATAATTAGAAACAATATTCATAATTAGTTTTAATTCTATTTGATGAACATTTCATTGTAAATAGTTGTCTTTTTCATCATCTTGGTGTTTTAAAATTCCAAAAATACGATGTGTACGAGGGGTCAATAAAGAAAGTTTAAATTTATGAATTAAAACAGACAAAATTGCTTGATCCTGCCTGTGGTTTGAACGAGAACTTCCTGTAGGAGCAATTATTTCTTCATTAATTGAATGCTTGTACCATTCATGGAGAAGGTCATCAACTAGAGATGAATTTTTTGCAAATCCAACAATACCCCCGCTTATATTTCTCTTTCTTAGAATTGAATTGGGAGCTTTTAGCAAATTTAATGTCTGCTCATGAGTCCATTTTTTAATATTGTCTGAACTCTGAGGAGAGTAAAAACCATTTTTTTTAATTATTATTTTTAAAAGTGATAATTTTTTATTAATTAAACAACCAGCATCAAGCCATAAAACGTTTTTTGATGTGTTTTTAAATTCTTCGTAAATTGAGATGGGTTTCCATGCATATGAACCAAGTTTGTTATCATCGTCTCTAACGCTTACAAAGTCTGGATTATTTGCAAAATCAAAATCTTTAATTTTATATTTAAAATTTTCCTTCAAATATTTCATTTCATCAATTGATAAGCCTAAATTAATTACTATAACCTCAGTTTCTTTTTCAAATTTATTTAAAGAATTTAATAAATTTACAAGGCTATTGAAGTGTGTGGAGTCCGATCCTGATAAAAATAAGAATTCGTCTTTGTTTATAGATGGCCTAAAAAGATATATTAGAGTTAATAAAACATCATATAAAATCATTGCAATTTCTCTAAGACTTTTTTTAAATATATCCATTTTGAACTGACAAATTATAAATTTTTTCTATTACTTGTTTATATTGACCATAAGGTATTGGCATATGGTAGTCTGTGTATTCTACTTTTTTATTTTCTAAATTGTAAATTACACTCTTTATTTCATCTCTATCAATTCGATTAAAGTGTAAAGACTGATCATTAAAGTAAATTACTCTATTTTTAAATTTTTTATCAAATCTAGATATATATTTTTTTAATTTTAATTGGTCTGTATACCAGTTCTTATGTCCTTTTCTATAATTTAATGGATACCAGTTTACAATTTTTTTAACAATATCTTTTTCATCGTTAATATTAAATATTTCACGCCAAGTTTTACCATTGGCTAATGTCCAACATATAGGTATCATCGTTTCTGTAATAAATCCCCACCTGTAAACAACAAACATGTGATCAGGAACATCTGCTACATTATCGATGAAATATTTTTTTGAGAGAGGCAAATCATCAATATCTGCAGTTATGCAATTGTCTTCAGGGAACAAGGCAGGGGCTAAAATTCTAATATTTTGTGCAACGAAGACTGGATCTACATCTTTGATATAAAAATGCATTACATCTCCAGGTAAATCTATTTTCTTTTCACCTGTGTATATTAAAAGTGGTTTTACACCTAACCTTTCCCATGCATTCGAGACAAGTGGCCAAAAATCAAGATAATCTTGGTTTTCATTTGAAGCTAATATAACTCTATCGATATTCATTTAATATTGCTCATAAGATTTTTGTTCTTTTATGTCTGAATTCAAATATTCATTAATTTCGTTTTTAATTGTGAATCTCAAGTCATTAGTTTGATATACATTTCTTGCCAAATCTATAAAGGACTGATCAAATTTATCATTTTTTTCACACATTCGTACTTTGTCTTCAATTTCCCATAATTTTAAATTAATTTGATATAATCTATCGTACATTTCGTTCAGGTTTGGAAATTTTTTCAAAATGTCAGAATAAGTTTTCATCAAGTATTCATACTCTTTATTGACCTGTTCTAATTTATTTTTTTCTATAATTTTTATTTTTTTTATCTGTAAGATTGTTAATTTGTCAACTAATTCTCCACACGAAATAGGTATTTCAATTTTCATATTCAACGTATGTCCATCTATTACTTAAATGCATTTTATTTTTTCTTAAATGATGATAGTAAAGCTTTGCACTAGATTTAACTCTTTCTACTAAATGCAGAAAGCTACTATTAATACAATGAATCGTATTTGCATCTTGTATTAATTTTCGATAATAAAAAATATTATTGAAAATATCTGATTCCCTAGTTACATATATAGTATTTTTTTCATCAGTATTTTTTAATTCAAAAGTACCTCCTGGCCATTGATATTCGTTATGTACAATAGAGTAATTTTTAGGATCAACATTGTAGTAATCAATTAAATGGTTTTGTAATTGTAATTCTTTATCAACTGCCTCTGGCAAATTAAAATATTTGTAAGTATATCTGAAAGGGAGTCCTATCTGTTTATAAAAAGCAAGGTTAAAAGCTGTAGTTCCTATATTATCAAATCCTATCCTTAATATTTTTAGTGAATTTTTCTCAGCAAAATTAAGAATGTCTTGCTCCCTGCTCTCATTATCTATTTCAAAAGTTTCAACATCATTATTGTCAGAGTATAAATAATTAATTTTTTCTAATAGATTACTTTTTACAGGTAGATAAACTTTATTATTTTTTTTTGATAAATAATTAACTAAACCATTACAGATAATTGAATCCCCCAGACCCAGATGATGATGAATGATAAATGAATCTCCTATATCCTTTAAATTTTTTTGTTCCATATTATTGATTACAATTCTATCAATGAAATATAGATATAATTTTTTGATAATAAAAATCTATTTTTTTCCACTTGCTTTTTAACCAAGATTTTGTGAAGCTTTTAATTTTAAAATATTTTGTTGTTAATTTATTCTCGATAATTAATTGTTCTAAATTTTTATCTAAAAGTGCTTTATTTTTTTCCTTATTCACAATATTTTCCCAATAGTTAAGGTTTAATTTTTCTTTATTAAAACTTTCACTTGATTCTAAAGAGAGTAAAAATTCCTTTAGCTTTTCTTCGGTCAATTCTTTAAAATCATCAACAAAAAATATTGGTAAGCCTTTTAAATTATTAAAAGTAGTATGATTTTTTACTATTGGAATGCTTCCTAAAAAAAGTGTTTCCCATATCCTGTGTGAGTCTACTCCATTACCCCAGGGACAAATTACAAAAGATGCATTCTTAATTTTGTCAGCATATTGTTTAATGCTTAAATTATCTTCTTCTACTTCAGCCCAATCAATTTTATTAAAATATGGCTTTATCCAAGATCGCTCTTTTTTGTTAGTATTTTCATTAAAGTTTACATAAACTAAAACTTTTTTATCATAAATATTTTTTTCATTAATGTCATGTAATAAATCTTTAGAAACAATATTTTTTTTATATGAGTAATCATTTGCTATTCCAAGTGGTAAAGGAATTAAATTATTGTTTTTATATTCAACATTAAGGGCAAACCAATTGTTTATGCATTCTGGTTTTTTATCAAATAATTTTTTTGTAATCATTGTGTCAGCCTGATGTGTTATCAATATTAAATTAAAACTTTTATCTAAATTCTTTAATAAAAAGAACAAGTTTTCTAAGTTGCCTGTATGTGTAAATATTATGTCATAAGGCCTAATTTTAAATTTACGCTGCTTGTAAAAAATGATATTTCCATCGTTTCCTAAAATTATAGGATTTTCGATATTAAGTTTTTCAAATTGTTGCAACGAAATAGCCTCCGAATAAACTACATCAGAGATTCGTGCAATATTATAACTGGAAAACATTTAACTCCTATATAAGCTTAATTGAGTTCGGGAACATAAATGTAAATTTTTTTAATAGCTTAAATAACTCAATGGGAATTTAGTTTCTTTTATACAAATTAAATTTTGAATCTTGATAAATAAGTCTATAAGAATTTTCTATAGCTTCTTTAAAAAATTCTGGTGGTTCAACAATCCCTTTATTTACAATTGCATATTCTGGAATCTCTTTTTCCAAATCTTCAAGAAAATCTACTTCTACTGTTTCAATATCCCAATTTTTATCCCATGTATACATCTCAGTTTGGTAGTACTTCATAAAAAACCACCACCAATATTTTGTTGAAGGAAGAATTGTTTTTGAATTGTAAACCCATTCCCAATCACCAGGATGTATCCAGGTTAGTACCAAATTTATTTCGTTATTATTTTCCTCTATGATGCTTAGGAACTTATAACTTTCCTCATAAGAAACATGGGGTACGTCAGTTATATTTTTATAGTTTGATAAATTTGAGATATTAGTAGTAAAAAAAAGTGTTAGAAAAATTAAAGATATTAAGTATGGTTTTATATATTGAGAATTATCACTTTTAATAAACTCTTTAAAGAAAAATAAATATATTAATAAGGTTGGTAAAACTAAGTTTATACCGTAGTTCCAAAAACGTGGACCCGTGATAAATAGTGATAATATTTCTACAAGCAACCAACCGAATAAAATGAATTCAAATTTCTTAACTTTGAAATTTTTGGATCTTAGACTATTTAAAAATAACAACACCAGCCCTAATAAAGCAGCGTGTTTAAAATTAATTTTATTTACTGGCGAATATCCTAATGCATTAAAGATAGAAGAGTTGGGAAAATCAGGTTTTATGTTTTGTAAATGAAATAAATAATTTGTTTCAAGTAAATATGAAATCTCTGAATTAACAATAAAAGATGAATACAAAATAAAAATAGTAAAAAAAGTAACTGGAATAGATACTTTCAGATAATTTATCTCATTATTTGCAAAAAACAAAATAATTATATTTAAGAAAATAATAGTTAAAATAAATGATTCCAAATTATAAATCTGTAATACACTCAAAATGTTTACGAACACTAAATTTTTTAAATTTTTGCTTTCTAAAAACTTTAAGATATTGAAAAAGATTCCAAGATAAATTAATATCCCTAAGTCCCTGTTTAGTCCATTTCCATCAAGCATAAAAATTAGAAAAAATATTGTAATTTGAAATGAAATTATTTTATTTTTTAATAAGTGTTCACATATAAGATACATAAAAAACGCAGAAAAAATTGAAATTAAAATTACTATCAAAGCAAACCCAGATTCAAATTTTGAAAAATCAAAGAAATAATAAATAAACTTATAAATGTATGGAATTATTGGTGTGTGTTGGTTAAGCGCTGCTTCAAATGAGGTTTGATTAAAATAATGCATTTTTGCTGAAGTGTAAATTTGAATTAATGTATCGTTAAAAATATATTTGGGTGAAAAATATACAAATTTTTTATAATATGTAAAAACCAAAACTAATAAAAATAGAATAAAATTGAATAATTTCAATGCATTTAATATTTTTTCATGTGAAATATTTACTAAATAATCATCAAAAAATAATTTATTAGATAGTCTTCTAAAGAATTTTGTAATTTTAAAATAATTCTCTTTGTCTATAATTGAAAAACATATCATAAGCAAAATAAAAGTAGTTATGAATAATAAAACAAAGTCAAACAAATTAAATTGTCTATTATTGATAATATTTTGTGAAAAGTAAAAAATAATTATAAAAGCAGGTATTAAAAATATTTTATTTTTTAACTTAATAAAACTAAGAAAAATAAAAAATCCAAACCAAGTAATTGAAGAAGCGGTGCTGACTTTTGGATTTGTTGCAGTATATATAACAGCATTATTTCCTTCGATTGAAAAATCTACTACATTCCCTAAACAAAATAAATTACGCAAATTTTGAGATAAATAAATATCCCTATTTTCATTATAAAAATTTAGATTTCCATATTTTTGGCTTAAGTTATTCAACACTTCTTCTTTTGGGTAACAAGAAGTATTGAATACATCTAGTGATAAAGAATCTGTTCTTACTTCTGGTATATTAGAGTTGATTGCTTTGTTAGATAAAAACAAGACTGAAGGAACTAGTGAACCAAGAAAAAATAGTATGAAAATTACATTTACTATTTTTTTTGTTTTGTTCATCTTTAAATTATCTTAATTTTAAATTATCAAAATAAATATCTATTTTGATATTTCATTAATAAATATGTTTTGTAAACATATTATAGTTGTCTTATAATGTGTGGCTTAATAGGTTTCGTTTCTTATAAAGAAGAAGAGGAATTGATTAAAAACTTAGTTAATTCTATTGCTCATCGCGGACCAGACGAACAAGAATATAAGATTATCAAAATAGGTGATCAATTTATACATTTTGGAAGTGCAAGGCTATCAGTTGTTGGTGAAAGTATCGGTAGAATGCCTATGGTAGATTCAGGAAATAATATGATTGTCTACAATGGAGAGCTTTATGATCTTCACAGACTAAAAAATAAAATATCAAAAAATATTAATTCTACAAGTGACACTCTACATTTATTTGAGTATCTAAAAGAAAATGATGAAAATAATATAAATGACCTTAATGGTATGTTCGCTTTTAGTTTCTATAATGCAAAAAAAAATTATCTGCTGCTTGGCAGGGATAAGCTTGGAATAAAACCACTTTATTATTTACAGTCAGAAGAATATCCACTTTTCTTTTCCTCAGAAATAAAAGCATTATTAAATTTTTCAAATAGAAGAGTGGATATGGAAACGATTCAAAGCTATTTGGCATTTGGAGGTTTTAATAGGTATACAAATTTTATAAATGATGTAAAAACTGTTCAACCGGGAAGTTGTTTAAAATGGCAAAACAATAAATTACAAGTAATAAATTACTATCACCCGGAAAAGTCACAGAGTAAAAATGAAGATAATGTTGAATCACTATTAGCTGAAGTTATAGATGATCAACTGAAAGCAGATGTAAGTGTTGATTTGTTATTAAGTGGAGGAATTGACTCATCAATAATCGCATACATTACAAAAAATATATTAAATAAACAAGTGAAAGCTTTTTCATTATCATTTTCAAATAAAAAATATGACGAAACTTACAAATCAAAAATGATATCAAATGAATTAGGTATAGAGCATGAAGTTTTTGTTTATGATAATAAAGATAATGAAAGTGTAATTTCAGAACTCTTAGAAAAATTACCAGAACCAGTTGGAGATCCCAGTATAATTCCAACTTTTTACCTATCACAACGTGTTTCAAAACATACTAAGGCTGTATTAAGTGGAGATGGTGCGGACGAATTATTTAGTGGTTACGACTGGTACAGAGCTTTAAGATTTTCTAAATATTTGAATAAGTATACGTCGGGCACACTGCAACTTGCTGGGATTATTTCTAACCTCATATCTAAAAATCAAAATATCTCTACAAAAGACAAGATTGATTTATTTACCAGTGGAATGAATTATAAAGATGAAATTAAGATTCTTCATTGGCAAAACACCTTTAAATTCGGGAATATCACAAATGAATTATTTGAAGACTATATAAATAACATTAACTTAACTTCAGCAAATAATAAATATGACAAAGCACAGTTAATTGACTTAAATACATATCTTTATACAAATATTTTAAAAAAAAGCGATACTGCTTCAATGTTAAATGGGTTAGAGGTGAGGCCTGTATTTCTGGATGACAGAATTTTAAATTATTCATTATCTCAGAATCAAAAAAAGAACGTTGGATATTTAAAATCAAAAAAAGAACTTAGGAAAATAGCTCAAGGCTTTACAAAAGTTAATAATCAAAAGAAGCAGGGGTTTACACATGATTTTTCTTCTTGGGTTTCTAATGTTGGTTTAAATTATTTAAATGAAATTAAGAATGACCATAAATTAATTTCTTATTATTTGAATAATATTAAAGGAAAGTCTATAAATAATACAATTGAAGAAAGAAATATTTGGAAATTGTACTGTCTTTATAAATGGATTGAATTAAATAACATTAAAGTGGAAAGTAATTAGGGTATGTCAAAAAACATTGAATCCTCTTACAGAAAAAACAATTTTGAAGATATATTCAAAAAAATTTGTAAACAAGTTAATCCAAAAAGTATATTGGAAATAGGAATCTTAGATGGATACTCATTAAAAGCATTTGCTAATCATTCAAGCAATGACTCAGAAATTGTGGCTATTGACCTTTTCGAAGACTATAAATATAAAAATTCTAATTTTAAGTTTGTTGAAAACTTATTTAGTCGATACAAAAATGTAGATATAAAATATGGTAATTTTTATGAGTATCACAAAACTTGTGACAATTTCGACATAATACATATCGATATCTCAAATGATGCTGATATATTTCAATATTCTTTAAATCACTATTTTCCAAAAACAAACAAATTATTGATTCTTGAAGGTGGGTCAAAAGAAAGAGATAATGTTGAGTGGATGACAAAATTTAATAAGCCCTCAATAGATAATTTTTTAAAAAATCTTGATAGTGAATATAAGTTTGATGTTATAGAATTATTTCCTTCGCTTACAATCTTTTACAAGAACTTTGACAAAGAGATAGAGGTAATATGAAAAAATTACTTTTTTTAAACTCCTCAATAGTCGTAAATAAACCCCTTTTAAAAAAAGACACAATAAAACTTGAGTACGGTAAGAATAGAATCGAATCCTATATTGATGGCTTTTTAAAATTAAAAGAAAATAATGTTTACAGTAAATTTGAAAAAATAGTCTTAATTGACAACACTGTGTCTTCAACTAAAAAACTTCCAGTAAAAATTGTAGATTTGCTGCCAGATCATACGACTTTTTTATTAAGTAAAAACAATACGTATGGGAGGATGAATAAAGGCGCAGGAATGCTACATAGTCTTAAACTTAATAAGGAAATCGTCTCTGATTACGACTTAATTTTTTACTATGAACCAAGACTTCTTTTACAATCAACAGATTTTATTAATGAGTTCCTAAGTGGTAAAGAAAATATGTTTTCATTTGAAAGTAATAAAAGAGTAAAAACTGGTTATTTTGGCTCAAATTCAAAAGATTTAATTGATTTCATTGACTCATATTCTGTCACAGAAATTTTAAATGACAATTTACATATAGAGTTGCTTATGTATGAATTTTATAAACAAAGAGATACCCGCTTCGGATACACTTCTACTTCTTTGTGGAAAAATTACTTATCTGAAATTTATGAAAAGTATTAATGGATAAATTAACTTTTTATCTTTAAAGATTGTTAGTATTCAATATATGTCTAAGAAAGTACTAGTTACAGGTGGGGCAGGCTTTATTGGTCATATATTAATAAAGTACCTTATTGACAATACTGACTGGCAGATAATCAGTCTTGATAGGCTTGATTACTCTGGAAACTTAAATAGATTTGATCATATGTTTAAAGAATATGATGGAAAAACAAAATCTAGATTAAAAATTATTTATCACGATTTAAAATCAGAAATTAGCAATTTAATTGAAGCTCAAATAAGAGACGTGGATATTATCTATCATCTTGCAGCATCCTCTCATGTAGACAGGTCTATTACAGATCCTTTAACCTTTGTAAAAGATAATGTATTAGCAACAGCAAATATTCTTAATTATGCAAGATCTATGGACAATTTAGAACTTCTGGTTTATTTCAGCACAGATGAAGTTTTTGGTCCAGCAAAGCCTGGTCAATCCTTCAAAGAGTGGGATCGGTACAATAGTACTAACCCATATAGTGCAGCAAAAGCTGGTGGCGAAGAACTTGCGATTGCTTTTGAAAACACATATGGATTACCTACTGCTATTACACACTGTATGAATGTATATGGAGAAAGACAGCATCCTGAAAAATATATACCAAATACACTATGGAAATTAAAAAATAATAAAAAAATTACAATTCATGCCAATCAAGATCGTTCTAAGCCAGGAAGTAGGCACTATTTATACTCCGAAGATGTTGCAAGTTCAGTCTTGTTTATTACTGAAAATTATGAAAAACTAAGATCCATACAATTTAACGGTGAAATAGGACCAAAGTGCTTAAAAGTAAACATACCTGGAACAAAAGAGCTTGATAATTTAGAAGTTGCACAATTAATTTCAAAGTACTCAGGTTTTAATTTAGATTACGAACTAGTAGATTTTCACTCATCTAGACCGGGACATGATTTAAGATATGCAATTGATGGTGAGTTCATAACAAGTGCAGGTTGGAAGCCAAGTTATACTGTTGAAGATAGTCTTGAAAAACTTGTAACCTGGTATCTAGAAAACCCAGAATGGCTAGAGTTTTAATCACCAACCTTCTTTTATAGAATCTAAAATATAATTTCTTTCATATTCGCCTACCCACCAACCTACGGGAATGCATACCATTTCGTCAATAAAGGACTCTAATAATGGCAAATTTGTTTGATAAGCTTTTGTTGCGGTATGTTTATCATTTCTCTCATGTACTCTGCTAACAATAATATTTTTATTTTCCATATGCTTCATAAATTTATCTCTATTTTTGACCTTAATTGTATATATCCAGAAAGGAATATTTAAATTGTCAGAGTAATTCATTAATTCTAAGTCTTTGATATCTTTTAAGTTTTGATTGTAATAATGACCATTGTCTATATGTTTTTGCAGTAGTTCATTAGATACGGGTTCAAAATTCATTCGACCTATATAGGCATTTACATCATTCATATGAAACTTAAAACCAACATTCAAAATATCAGATTCACATCTAAAGTCTTTTCTGTTTTCATTTCTATCAATACCGTACCACCTTAGTAGCTTTGCTCTTTCGACATCTTCATCACAATTAAAGTTTACACAACCACCATCAACTGAAGTTAGATGCTTGATTGCCTGAAAACTAAATGTACTGATATTACCAGTATTTCCTATCTGTTGACCTTCAGTCTTAGCACCAAAAGCATGCGCGCAATCTTCAATTATTACAAACTTAAAACCGTATTTCTTTTCAAAATTAATTTGAATTTCTTTTAGTTTTTTAAGATCAACTGGATAACCTCCCCAGTGAACAACAACCACAGCCTTTGTGTTTTGATTTAGTTTATTTTCAAGGTCAGACAAATCCATATTGCAATTTTTTGGGTTTACATCAACCCACTTTAGATTTATATTGTTTGAAATGATTGGCCAATTAGTAGCTGTACATGTTAGAGGAGTTGTTAACACATGATCTTCAGGTTCTTCTATCTTAATTTTATTTTCACCTAAGCCATATTCCTTCAACATGTGAAAAATTAGATGTAAAGCAGAAGTTGCTGAGTTAGTTGTAACGACTCTATCATTATCAAAAAATTTTTTTAGAATATCTTCAAATTTTTCAACTTCTGGCCCTTGTGTTACATAGCCACTAGACAAAACATCTGAAACAGTATGAGAAGCTTTCTCACTCATAAAAACTTTAAATAAGGGTATTGGGTTTTTTAGACTCACAAAGCTATTATATATTTAATTTCAATTTAATTAAGAATGCTTACTTCTATATAAAAAATTTATCTAAAGATTCCTTCAAATACTCTTTACCGAGTAAGTGTTCTGTAAATGATTGTATTTCTATACTTTCTTGCTTTAAATCCAATGAGTTTTCAAATAACTTAAGCTTTTCACATAGACTTTCATAATTAAATTGTTCAAACTTAAAAATGTAATTTTCAGGAAAAAACTCGCTCATTCCACCAAAATCTGGAAATAACGATGGTATACCATTAATTGAAGCTTCACAAAGCAACCTTGGTTGACCTTCATACATTTTTGTCGCAGTAACCACACCTCGGGAATTTTTAATTAGATCAAGGGTTTCTTTATGGCTTAATAAGCCAAGAAATTTAATAGTTGGTAACGGATACTTTTGTTTTAATTCATTTAGCATGGTGCCGTCACCAATTATTTTTAGTGACAAATTAGACATATCAGCATTAATCCAGGCTTTAATTAATTCCTCTACTCCTTTATCTTGACTAATTCGTCCAGCATAAACTAAATATTTAGAATTTTGATTATATTCGTTGGTAATTTTATAATTTATAGGATTACTAAACAAATTGATGATTTCAGGCTTAACACCAAGTTCTATCAAAAATTTTTTGTGAAAATTTGTCATAACCAACAAATTTAGTTCACCGCTTTGAATAAGCTTATAAATTTTTTTTCCATAGATAATGCCAAAAAAAGACTTCAAATATGAATTTTGATAATATTTGTTAAAAATTTTATTTCCTTTTTGTAAATTACACATATGGCAATACTCAGTATCTTTTATATGGTTTTTTATTAGATAAAAATTGCAACAAAAATATCGAAAATTGTGAATTTTATGAAAGACTTTTATACGATTTTTTTTAAATATTTTATAAATTCCAAGATTTGCTCTAAACCAGGTATTGTGAATATAAGCAATATCTGGTTTAAATTCATTTATTGCTTTACTTACTAATTGATTTGATTTTAGATTTGAATTTGAAACAAAACTAACTAAATCATTGATTGATAACTTACCTTCATTTTTGAATTCTAAATATTTAACTTCATAAAAATTTTTTAAAAAATTAACTTCATCAACAATATTGGTGTCTTCTCCTCCTTTCTCCTTATAAATGGTGTTAACGACAAGAATCTTTTTCATTATTAATACAGTCTAAATCTTTTCTTTTGTAAATAATCTTATTTATATTTCTAAAATTAATGTTACATTATCTTATGGAAAAAAATTTTTCTATTTCAGTAATTGTTCCTTTTTTCAATGAAGAAACAACTATTGAAAAATCAGTAAAGAGTCTCGTGGAGATGAATGTATTTAAAGAGATTATCTTAGTTGATAACTGCTCTACAGATAATAGTAAACAAATCGTGGATTTAAAATTTGTAAGATTAGAGAATGTAATTTTTATCAGTGCTTGTGAAAAGCAAGGTAAAGGTTATTGTGTACAAAAAGGCCTTACACAAGCGACAAGCACTCATGTAGTAGTTCATGATGCAGACTTAGAATATAATCCAGAGGACCTAAATGAAATGATCAGTTTAGCTATTGATCATCCCGATGATTTAATTCTTGGGTCAAGAATTATTGGTGTAAAAAATAGAAAAAATAAGTATTTCTATACCAAGTTCTTTAATTCAGTCTTTTCCTTATATTTTTCAATTTTGAATTTTTACAGAGTTTCTGATATTTCAACTTGCTATCAAATAAATTCATTAACTAAGTTAAAACAAATGAATCTAAATGAAATAGGTTTTGCACTCGAAGTCGAAATATTATCAAAAAACTTAAAAATGGGTTGCAAAATTTTAGAAGTACCAATTGGATACTCTGGGAGAACATATAAAGAAGGAAAAAAGATTAAGATAGTCGACGCAATTTCAATATTTTATAAAATTCTTAAATATTCTAAATTAAATTTTCTTTTCTAAAATATTTAAATTTTTGATTAATCCTATAAAAAGTAAATAAAAAACATTCATAATATATCGAAATGATGATTGTATTCCAAAATCTTTCCACCATACTATGTACAACAAGAAAATTAAAATAAAATTTATAACAACAATAAATAAATAGAGGTTTAAATCTGGTTGATCTAAATTGTATTTATAAATTCTAAAAATATTTAATGCTAAAAATAAAAATATTAGATAGGAAACGGGTCTATCAATTAATAGTTGAGAAATAATTTTAATTATATTTGAAAACTCTAAATTATTAAAAAATAGAACATCTTTTAATAACTCAATTGAACTTGTATTATTGAGAAGCTCAAAACTTTCCACATTTGGTGTGTACATTGTTTTGTATATATAGTCTGCAAAATAAAAGACGAGGCCTATCATCGCATTTACATTTCTATACCTTAAAAATACATAAACTATTAGAAAAAGAGAGATGAGTGAAATAAATTGCTTTGTGAAAAATAAACAGCTAAAAAATGAAAAGTAAGCTAGAGATTTCAAATTTAACTTCTTTGTTAAATATTTATTCAAATTAATAACAAGCGCAGCAAATAAAAAACTAACTGTTCCTTCAAGCATTAATGAGTCAAGAAATAAATATGTTAACCAATCACTGTTTAGTAATAGAGATGCTATGGAAAAAGATGCAATAATTTTATTTTTTTTGGAAATATTTAAATCATAAATTAGCAATAAACTGAAAAACAAAAATATATTCGAATTTAATCTTATAAATTGAAAATCTCTTAAGTAAAAATTTAAATTAAATACTGTGGACTGAACATGGCTCAAAACTAGACTTTGGCCATCAATTATATTGTTTGTAAAAGCAAAATAATAATTTTTTGAAGAAATTAATTCTGCCAATTTTAGCCACTGTAAGGGGACATCTGTATTTAATTCAATATAATTATCAAGATTCTTAAGATTATTAAAGTATCGATTATTTATAAATAAACTAGCAATATAAATTGCTATTAATTTTAAAATTCTATCTTTATTGATAGTTTTCATTGATAAAAAAACTAACCAAATAGCTAAAACTATTGTGATACTAGTTTTAAAAGGAATCTCTTTACTAATAAAAGAAACAAACAAATCAAAAATAAAAAATGATAACAAGAAGTATGTTGTTGATAAGGACAGTGAATTAAGTGCTAAAGTTTGGCTTATTAATTTAGAAAGGTAAAAATAAAAGAGTAAATTTAAAAAATAAATTAATAATAATTCTTTATTCCTTAAATAATAATTTATTAGAACTAAATCGTTATTCAATATTTTTAAACAAAAGTTTAAAAGAACTGGACTCATACACAATAAAAACAAATTTCTTTGAACAAGATTGTTTATAATTTTTAATCTTTCCAAAATATCACTTATACTGTGGTACTAATTGTTTTGTAATTCGAGTGTTGTCATTGCTTTTCCAATAACTGTAAGTCTCCACATTATCAATTTTCTTGGGAAGCTGTCTGTAAAGATTTTTGTTAAAAATAAAATACAGATTCATAATTGCTTGCTCATTTGTTCTTGAAATTGGATAAAGTTTTATCAAATCAAGTAACTCATTTTTTGTTTGAAAATCAATAATATCGGTATCAAAATATAGCATTCCAGTTTGAAAATAATTATCAATATTTAAATCATATTTTTCTTTCAAATCATTGAACTTTTTGTGATTTATATCAAATTGGTTTTTTAATATCCAATCATGGTGGTCAGTAGCATCTCTATTTGCATAAAGAAGCCCTTTAGGTTTTGATTTTAAAATTGGATTTATGTCTTTATGTATAGACATATTTATGTCTATATAAAAAATATATTTCCATTCTTTAAACTTGGTGTCGAATAAATGTACTTTATGCCATTGAAATCTTTTATGTACATGTCTATTTGGTTGACCGTTAGTATCTATAGTTTTTAATATTTTATTGGTGGTGTTGTCAAATTTTATCTTTTTAAATCTTAAAAACTTTAAATTTGTTTTATTTTTAATCTTTAAGAAAATGGATGGTGTGTATTTAGAAGTCAGAACAACTATATCACCTTCATAGTACCCATTTTCTCTGACTTGTAATATAAATTCATTTAGATGCCTTCGGAGAAATTTAAAATTTCCAACAACACATATCGCGATATTGTCTTCTTTAATCATGTATTATCTTTTCCATTAAAAACATATACTTATAAAGAATAGATGAAGTTTTTAACAAATTTTAATGGAAATTTTAATTTGAATATTTTTAACGAAATTAAAAGTATTAAGAAATGCTTTATAGAGTCTCGTTTGTATCTATGGACAATATGATAGTTGTTATCAAAAAGCTTCTGGTGAATAACTTGATAAAAGCTTTCTTTGTAAAATAAAAAACCTTTTACAGTCCAAGGTTTCATTTTACCCCAAAAGTGGTAAAAAATTGCTTCTTCTTTAACCTTAGAAATAGGTAAGTAAATATCTGTAAAGTTTAACTGGATAGGCAACTCAGTGTACATACCATTCAAGTAAGAATTTAAAATATCTTGATCAAACCACATTACCCTATCTCCTAGATAGTTCATCCAGTTTGTAAGATTTTCTGTAAATTTTTTTTCAACCCATCTTTCATAATTAATAAATGTTACGCCAGCATTAAAATACTTATTGTTAGTAAGCTCGAGTCTTTTAGCAGTCTCACTATTGTCTTTTTCAAAATGTTCAGTCCTAGCTGAAATAACAAATTCTGATTTATTCAAAATATCAAAAGTAGTTTGAAAAATTTTATCATAATTATTTATACAAATTATATCTGGATCTATATACATTATATTTTTAATACTTTCTGGAAGATAGTCTCCCAAAAACAACCTATAATATGTTGCTTCTGTCATATGGGATTCATCAAAATTTGGGAATATAACTTCTTTTCTTTTCTTGAATTTATAAAAATTTAAAGAATCTAGATTCTTATGATTGATTATTTTTGGTGATATGTTTTTGTAACTATCAGGATCTTCATGAATAATGTGAAAATTAATTTTGTTATTTGTATTCTCAAGAAGAGAATAAATTGTAACTTGTCCTTGAATATTGTAGTTAGAATCATAACAAAGGAGGATATTAATATTTTCCATCATTCACCAAGTCATTAAGAATATTTTTTTCTTCATTAAAAATTTTCGATATCGAATACTTATCATTTATTGTTTTAACTGCATTATTTGAAATCAATTCTAACTCTTCATTATTAAACTTTGAATTATTTAATACTTGAGTTAATACATCTATGAGCGAACCTCTCTGTAAATCAAATAAAAAGCCATTAACTCTGTGGTTGATTATTTCATTATGATTCTTAATATTGCTAGCAAAAACAATACATCCAACAGACATTGCCTCAAGCAAAGCTTTTGGGTTTCCTTCGTAATGGGAAGGTAAAATAAAATATTTTACATTTTGAAGATTATTAATTAATTCACTGTTTGAAATGCTATCAATAATCTCTAAATTAACATTTAAATTTTTAGATAACTTTAAAAGCTCGTCTCTTTTACTTCCACTGCCATAAATTATCAGAGGAATATCTTGACCCGACAGTTCTTTTAATAAAAATTGATAATTTTTTTGGTATTCAAGCCGACCGATAGAAATTAACTTTTCATTACGATTTATTGATTTAATTCTTTGACTAGTTTCAACCCAATTTCTTAAAATTTTTAATTTTTTTCTTTTGAAATTAAATGATCTTAATAAAAAATCATAATCCGCCATGCTGGTAACAGAATATAAGTCTGCAGAATTCAGACTAAAAAAAGTAAGAAGCATATAAAGCTTTTGTTTAATATAGCTTTTTTTCTCAGCTTTACTAAAAAAATACATATCATAACCTGTCCTGATGAAGAATTTACTTCTAGTAATTTTTTTAAAAATAAAACTAACCCATGAACCTAATAGTTGATTCTGCTTTGTAATATGTATTTCTTCATTTATGATATTTTTAATTTTTCTTGGAAATGTTAATGAGTTTAAAAAATTTAATGATTTACTGTTAAAATGCTTTTTGTATTTATATATAGGAATAATTTCTGAACCTGAAAATAATCCTGAGTATTCTAAGTCACTTTGATTACCGTATGTTATTATAAAAAATTTACATCCCAAATTTTTACTTAACAAATTAAAATATTCTACTTCCCTTTCCAAAGCAGAAGAATCTTTCCACATTTCAAGGGAATATCCGTAAGTTAAAAAATAAACTATATTCAAACTATTGTTATTTTAATTAGAAAAAACAAATAACTAACAAACATTTATTATAAGAATAATGAACAGAAAAAAAGTACTGGTATTTGGGAGCAACGGTTTAGTTGGTTCTTCCTCAAGTAGGATTTTTTCTGAAGCTAACAATTATGAAGTATTTTCTTCTACAAGAAAAGATACTGATTTGTTCAATTTTAAAGATACTCAAAAAACTATTAGCGATTTCAATCCAGACATCATAATTAATTGTGCTGCAAAAGTTGGTGGTATTCTTGCTAATAATAATCTTCGAACAGAATTTATTTTAGAAAACTTAAAAATAAATATCAATATTTTTGAAGCTTGCATAAATAATCCTGATATTACAATTATTAATCTTGGTAGTAGTTGTATATATCCACTTAATGCTCCAAATCCTATAAAAGAATCCAGTTTTATGGAAGGTAAGCTGGAAGAAACCAATTCTCCTTACGCAATGGCAAAATTGTCGGCTATTGAAATGGGAAGATCATTAAATAAACAATATGGGCACAAGGTGATTAACTTAATGCCAACAAATTTATATGGACCTAATGATAATTTTGATGAAAGTTCAAGCCATGTAATACCTGGCTTGATTAGAAGGATGTATAATGCAAAATTAGAATCAGATAATGTTTTTAATGTTTGGGGTGACGGTACCCCCTTGAGAGAATTTTTATATGTTGATGACCTCTCTAATGCAATAAAATTTGTAATAGAAAACGATATAAATGATGATTTACTTAATATAGGATTCGGTGAGGAAATAAGCATTAAAGAACTCGCTTTAAAAATAAAAAAGATAGTTAACTTTGCTGGAGATATCGAATTTGACACAACAAAGCCTAACGGTAATCCAAGAAAATTATTAGACACTACTCTAATTCGAAATTATGGTTGGCAACCTAAATTTTCACTTGATAAGGGTTTAGAACTATCATTCAATTGGTTTACTCAAAATTTAAGTTGAGTGTTCCCATGTTGGTGATAGCAATTTATTTTCAATAAGAGTTTTTTCTCTTTCAGCTAGCTTGATATCATACTGCACCATTAGCTTGACTAATTCTTTAAATGAAGTTTTGGGTTTCCATCCCAAGTGTTCTTTTGCTTTTGAATAGTCTCCCAATAAGTAATTTACTTCATTTGGCCTGTAGTATTTTTCTGAACTAATAACATAATCTTCATAATTTAAATCAATCTCTTTAAAAGCAATTTCTAAAAACTCTCTAACACTGTGCGCCTCACCAGTTGCAAGAACCCAATCATCAGGCTTATCATGATTCATCATCATCCACATACCTTTTACATAATCTCCAGCAAATCCCCAGTCTCTAAAAGCATCTAAATTTCCCAAAGTTAGCTTCGACTGCAAGCCAAAATGTATCCTTCCTAGAGCTCTTGTAATTTTTCTTGTAACAAAAGTTTCTCCTCTAAACGGTGATTCATGATTAAAAAGAATTCCATTAACTGCGAATAGATCATAAGATTCACGATAAATTTTAGTGATTTGGTGAGCGAATACTTTTGAAGCAGCATATGGACTTTTTGGAATAAATTTAGATTTTTCATTTAATTTTTGAGAATCAATACCACCAAACATTTCTGATGATGATGCTTGATAAAATTTAATATTCTTTGTTGAATTTTTTACTGCTTCTAAAATTGATAATGGACCAAGGGTGCCAGTCTGTGTGGAGAAAACTGGGTTTTTAAATGATACAGCTACATGCGACTGTGCAGCTAGGTTATAAACTTCATCTGGTTGAATTTTTTGAATTAATTGATTCAAAGACGATGGGTCAAGAAGATCAGAATAGTGTAAAAAAAATTTTTCTTTGTTTTTATATTCAGATATTAATGAATCTATTCTGTTTGTATTTATTGTAGAAGATCTTCTCAAAGTACCGTGTACTTTATAGCCTTTCTCAAGTAAAAGTTTTGATAAATAGTATCCATCTTGTCCTGATACGCCTGTTATAAAAGCAACTTTGTTCATAATCATTTAATTATATTCTCATTCTTAAAATCAATAACCTATTCTTGCTTTAATTTATACGAAAGCACGGTGTAAAACAAAAAAGGAAACCTTACAGTTTCCATACTAGAGTCAAAAAAAGAAACAAATAAAGCTGCAAATATAAAAGCAATAGTATTATTTCTATCTTTGTAATTGATGATTCTTCCAAGTAAAAATAAATAGAATAATAGATATAAGAAAACGTGAACTAATCCACCTCGAGCAAGAATGTTGACAAAATAATTATGTACGTGAATATTTGTGCCATCTAATCCGGCTCTATCAATCCTCTCCATTGCAGGTATAAAGCCTGTATATCCATATCCAAAAATTAATTTATTTTTATCATTTAGATCTTGATATACATCTTGCCAGATTTGTAGTCTCCAATTTAAATTTCCATCACCTGAGTTAATCCTTTGATTTTCGAAATATATATATGGCTTTACTGTTTCAGGATACCTTTTTGAAACCAAAGTCATTTCTAAACTATCTAATGCCATTTCAGTATTTATTTCTTCAAAATCGATTTTTGTCCAATCTAGGTAAATCGAGGATAAGGTTAAGGTCCCAAAAAAAGCAATGAGCGAACCAATAAAAAGTATTTTACTTCTTAAAAATGCTTTTCTATTCTTAAAAATTGAATATATAAGAATAATCATTGCACCAATTGATGCACCTCTGCTGGAGAAAACAATTAAAGGAAGTAATGTTCCAGACAGCACAAATGTAAAAATATAGATAAAATTGTTATTTTTAATTCGATCAAAAAACAGTAGACAATAAATTGCATAAACCAAAAATAAATCGGAGCCTTTTAAAAGTCTAAATTTGTCGGAATACTGTGTAAAAAAATCAGATAAAAAGTTTGGGTAATATACTGACGTCAAAATATAGACAAGGGGTAGAGCAACAAACATTCCAGTTAAAAATAAGTTTGAATCAAAAATTCTAAACTTTTTAATAAAGTAAAGAACAAAAAAGAAACCAATAGACCATATATAGGAGCTGGATCTATATACTTCGGGATTTAGAAAATTACTCAAACCTCCATTTACAAAATTTACTATAAGAAAATGTGCCAAAATTATTCTTAAAATATAATTTGCTTTTTTACCAATAATTAAATTAATAGATTTGCTTCTGAAAATTAAAAAATAGAAGAACAATAGCATTGCAGTTCCTATCATTAATTCACCTATCCTAAAACCTGCAATTTGAATACCTGTAAATGACCTGCCAAAAAGAAACACTAGAAAAAAATAATATATGATAAAACTTTCAATAGTAAAAAATGGCTGAAATTTGTAAAATTTTATCACTACAGGTTTTAAAATCTTAAAAATTTTCAGCTTCATTTTGCTAAAAATATTAATTTGGGTCTTTGTTGTTTCTAACACATCTTGCATAATAATCTTGTTCTTTGATAAATTTACTAGAAATATTATCTTTTATATTCAACTCGTAAAGGGGAGTTTTCAGAGTTGAGTACTTATATCCCCTTGAAAGAAGGTCAGAAAATAATTTATAGTCTTGGGCATAATAAAATCTTTCATCATAATTTCCTACTGAATTCAAAACTTTTTTATCAATTAATAAAGTTCCATGGATAAATGGATTTTTAAAGTTCATTACTAATGAATTTGGCAAATAAAAGGATATTCCTGGAATTAGTTTTTTGCTATCCAGCACTTTAGCTCTTGTTGTTATGAAATCTAAGTTCTCTTGTTTAAGGATATTTACCTGAGTTTTTAATCTTTCGCTTAAACTGATATCGTCATCATCTTGTCTTGCTATCAGTGAACCATCAGCTTTTTCAATCAAAAAATTTAAAGTCTTTGTTAATCCTAAATTTTTTGTATTTTGATAAACCTTTACTCTTTTGTCTAAATCTTTATATTTTGTAATAGTTTCATATGTATTATCAATTGAGCTATCATCACAAATCAATAACTCAATGTTTTCTAACGTCTGACTAAGAATACTTTCAATTGCACGACTAACAGTTTCTTGAGAATTGTAGCATGACATTATCACCGATACTTTCATAAAGTTATTGTATTAATACTTTTTTATTTATTTTGATTTAAAAAAAATAGAAGATAACTAAAGATAAAATATAAATATGTTTCGAAACAAAAAGTTTGTAGATATTTCAACTTTTGTACTTTTAATATTTTCGCTTATATGGCTTAAAGAAATTAATTTTTTATTCTATGACTCAACCGAAAGTCCTGATTTTGCAGAATATTTTGTTTATCTTGATCATTTTGCAAATACTGATATTAAGACTGCAAGAGAACACGGGTTAATGTACTATTACCTTCAATATTTAAATTATTATTTTCAATATAATTCCTTCAGTAATTCTGAGATGTTCCTGCACAAATCAATACAAGAAGTTAATTTCTGGATTTATATATATGGACTCTTAGGTTATTTTTATTTGTTAAAACTATACAGATTTAAAAACTCTACTATTTTTATAACTTTTGTTTTTCTAAATTTTTTTCCTGTTTCAATAGTCCTAAGGCTGGTATTTAAACCTGAAATTCTAGCATTTGCATTTTTGCCTTGGATCTTATATTGTCTTGAAAAGTTTAAAGAAAAAAACAATATTTTCTATCTATATATATCTATTCCATTGTTTATTTCATGTATTACATTAAAAGGAAATATTTTAGCCATTGTTTGTATCTATCTCTTGTTTACAAACTTAAGTATTTTCTCAAGAATAACCAAAATGAATCTATTAGTTATTATTCTTTTAATAACATTTTCATTTCTATCAATAAGTTATGAAAATACGTCAGCAAATGAAAAAAATATTTTAGATGTTCAAAGTGGTGCAACATACAGGGATAATTATGACAACAAAGCTCCTTTTAATATAATTTATAAATTTAATCTCTACAATCTTGTTACAAGTCCAATTAAGAATTACCATGCAGATTCATTTTTAGGGATAACTCTTCTTGAGACATCGGGAGATTACTTTGACCTTTATTGGAATAACGATAGTAGTGGCTACTCGATGGACAGTAATGAAATTATTAGATTTGAAACCTCACCAGAGATAAAAAAACCAAAATATGATCGAAATACAAATAGTTTAATAATTTTTACACAAAAGAATACAGACTTGTATCTAAAGTCTTCAATTGGTTTATTAATTTCAATTATTTTTTACTTTTTTTTATTAAAGAGTTTAAGCACAAATTATGATTACAGAAAATATATATCTGCATTCCTTTTAGGAGCAATCCTTTTACTTATTCATGCAATAACTGGTTTCCCGGTAAATAATTTTGACCCAAATGTTGGAGATACTTTTAAACCCCACTATTATTCATTTTTGTTACTTTTAAGTACTATATTCTTTGTTGCATCTTGTTTGAAAAAAAGTAAAAAATCTTTAATGTATGTATTTTTTTACATCTTTATAATGATTTTTTTATTGGGCTTCCCAAAAACTGCAAGTCAAGACCTGAATCAAAATATATCTTACTTTATTGAATACTCCGATTTTTGTAACTTTGAAAGTCGTATCTATGGCGAAATATATGGTATCGAAAAAGTAAATTGCTTTGATAAAGAGCTTACAACAGATTTGTTAAATCTAAATAATAAATTGTTTGGTGTCTCACTGTTAGTAAAACCGATTAATTTATTGTTGATTTTCCTTAGCTTTGCCTCGAGTGTTCTCATAGCTGCTCGTAGAAGATATTTTAAAAAATGAATGATTATTGTAGTTTAAAATACCAATCATAAGAACAAAATACATTGCAAATGGAGCAAAATAATTTACTAAATCATTCTTTAGAAAATTTATAAGCAAAAATAATATAATCATTTTTCCAAGTGTTGATATTGAGTTTTTATTATTGAAATATTTGAAAATTAGCAACAAAATTAACCCTGTCATACCTAAGAATCCAAAATACACTACAAAGGATAAAAGAGATGAATGAGGTAGTAAAAAAGATTCTGTTTCACCAATTGGAGTCTCTCCATAAACTTGACCCAAGCTTAAAGGGCCTGAACCCAGTATTGACTCCATATAGGTTGGATTGTACCTTGCAAAGAAAATACCCCACCTTTGAGATCTATTTAAAAAATAACCTATGAAACTAAAAATACTAAAAAGCCCTGTTAAAAAGCCTTGAGAACCATAATTTGTGTTTAACCACCTACTAAAACTTGAATTTATACCTTCAAAGCTATATGCATTAGTATTAATAAAAATTCTTGTTGTAATAAAATCAAATTCATAAGTTAAATCATCAACCCCAGCTAAATAAGTTAATAGCATTATCCCAGAAAAACTTAACAGCAATGTTGCTGTTCTTTTGTAAGACTTATTTTCAATCAAAAGATAAATAGAAAATAAAAATGCTAAAAGCATCGAAGTTCTATTGTTAGAAAAATAAATACCAAACAAAGAAGCAACTAATCCAATGGTTTCAATTTTATTTAATAATTTTTTTCTAGAATAAGAATACAAAATTAAAATAACGCATAATCCATAAAACTCACCTATCGTCTCTGCGCTTGTGTAAAAACCTCGCCAAGATAATTTTTCAGCCCATGAATCAAACTCAAAAGGATTATTTCTTGTTATTCCAAACTTTTGTTGTCCA
>MDSV01095301.1_pt1 | contig 57537 bp, 51 predicted proteins | sample 810851 | NCBI WGS metagenome assembly MDSV01 (sample SAMN05326640, study PRJNA326480) | marine metagenome | isolation source: seawater | place: Atlantic Ocean: North East | collected 2012
ATAAAATGAGCCTAATAAAATCACACCTTTTTTAACATTTTAGTGTTTGTATTTATGTTAATGTGCTGTAAATCAATTCTTTATATGTTATTTTTTTTTAGAAAAAAAACATAAAAAAATAAGAGAAAAGGCTAAAAAGTATAAAAAAACAGTCTTTTTATGCCTTTTTAACAGGCTATTCCTTGTATGTTATCCATTTATATAAATCTTTAAATGAAGCTTTTTTTCCATACATTAATATACCTACTCTATATATTTTAGAAGCAATCCACGTGAAAAAGATAAATGAAAATATTAATATGATCATTGAACATATTATTTCCCAACTATTAACTCCAAATGGAATTCTAACCATCATTATAATTGGAGATGTAAACGGTATCATACTCATCCAAAAAGCTAGTGGACCATCAGGGTTTTCCATAATAGGCTGGATGAGAATGAAAGATATGATAAGAGGAATAGTAATAGGAAGAATAAACTGTTGTGTGTCTGCTTCAGCATCAACGGCTGAGCCTATAGAGGAAAAAAGAGCACTATACATTAAATATCCAACAATAAAATAAAATAAGAAACTAAAAAATATTCCTTCTAAATTAAGGTATTGATTAATATTACTAATTTCAGATAAAATTACTGATGACTGTTGTGCGTTTAAGTCATTATTAAAATTGTTATTTAAGAAAAGAACTTCAGCAAGTGAAGAAATTATAATAGTTAATATGATCCAAAGTATGAATTGTGTTAGACCAACCAGTGCAACTCCAAAAATTTTTCCAATCATTAATTGAAAGGGTTTAACTGAAGAAATAATTACTTCAATTACTCTATTTGTTTTTTCTTCGATTACACCTCTCATAACCATAGTTCCGTACATAAATATAAACATATAGACTAATACACCAGAAACAAAACCAATACCCATAATTATTTCAGTTTTGCTATTACTACTCATTCCCTTTGCATTAATAATTTTTGTTGACAATTTAATTTTTGTTTTAGCATTTTCTAGCACTTTTAAATCAATACCAGCTTCTTTTAGTTTATGGTGTTCTAATATTTGTGCTAATTGACTTTCAATTTCTGATTTTACATTTATACTTATTTGTTGATTTGAAGTGAGAAAAAATGTATCATTTTTATTTTCAAGCAGTGCATAGAATTTACTATCAAAAAAAATATTTTTTAAATTTTCAGCCTCTGATTTAGGAACAAAAGAAAAATTAATAAATTCAGAATTTATCAATTGATTAGTAATATCAGAATTTTCATAAGAAATAGCAATAATTCTTTTTTCTTGATTTTGATTAGCTAGATATGTAGGGATAATCATGATGCTAGCAAGTAGTAAAGGGCCTAATATAGTCATTACTAAAAATGATTTTTTTCTGACTCTAACCAGATATTCTCTTTTAATAATAAGCCAAATTTTATTCATTTTTCACAGCTTGTATAAATATTTCTTCAACAGTTGGATATTTCTTGTTAAATGCGACAATTTCATTTTCTTGTAAAATATTTGATAAAATACTTTTATATTTTTCTTCTTGATGAATCGATATTAAGTACTTATTTTTTTCCTTGTTTTTAACTGTAAATGATTCGTTGTTTTTAAGATCCCCTTTCTTAACTATAATTTCATAATCATTTCTTGTATACTTTTCTTTAATATTTTGAATTGAGCCTTGAAGAATTGTTTTAGAGTTATTGATTAACGCTATGTGATTACATATTTCTTCAACAGATTCCATTCGATGAGTTGAAAATATAATAGAAGTACCTTTTTTACTGAGTTCTAAAATTTCTTGTCTAATTATGGAAGCATTTATTGGGTCAAATCCACTGAATGGTTCGTCAAAAATTAATAGTTTAGGTTCATGTACTACTGTTACAATAAATTGAATTTTTTGAGCCATTCCTTTACTAAGGCTTTCAATTTTCTTTTCCCACCAATTAATAATATTTAATTTTTCAAACCAATATTTTAATTTATTAAGAGCATCAATATAGCTCATTCCTTTTAGTTGTGCGAGATATAGGGCTTGTTCTCCAACTTTCATTTTTTTATAAAGCCCTCTTTCTTCTGGTAAGTATCCTATTTTAGAAATATGTTTTCTCTCTAATTTGGATCCATCAAAAATTAAAGTTCCGCTATCTGGTGCAGTTATTTGATTGATAATTCTCATTAGGGTAGTTTTACCTGCACCATTAGGCCCTAACAGTCCAAAAATACTTCCTTTAGGAACTGAAATATTTACGTTATCTAAGGCTATATAATTGCCAAATTTTTTAACAATATCTTTTCCCTGAAAGATATAATTATCCATTTATCCAAACATTTCTTTAACCTTATCAAAGAATGATTTTTCATTTTTTGAAGGATTTGGTGTAAAAGTTTCAGACTTTTTGCATGTTTCGAAGAATTTAACTTCTTCTTTTGAAAGATTTTGAGGTGTCCAAACATTAACATGAACTAGTAGATCCCCTTTACCATATCCATTAACAGAAGGGATCCCTTTACTTTTTAATCTTAAAATTTTACCGCTTTGAATACCTTTATCTAGTTGAATTTTTACTTTTCCATTAATGGTAGGAATTTCAGATTTAACACCTAGCGCCGCATCAGCAAAGCTAATATAGTGATCATAATGTAAATTATTACCATCTCTAAATAATGAAGGATGTTCTTCTTCTGAAATTAGAACAATTAGATCACCATTGACACCATCTAATGGCGCACCATTACCTTTGCCGCTTACTTTTAATTGCATCCCATCTTCAACTCCTGCAGGTATTTTGATACTTACAGTTTCTTCTTTATTTATCATTCCATTAGCATCGGTTCCAGCGGGCTTATTGTCAATACTTTTTCCAATTCCATTACATACAGGGCATGTACTTGAAGTTTGCATTTGTCCTAAAATTGTGTTGCTAACTCTAGTAATTGTTCCAGTTCCATTGCAGTTGGAGCAAGTCTTATAAGTAACACCATCTGCAATTACAAGTCTTCTTACCTTAATTTTTTTATCAACTCCTTCAGAAATTTCCTTTAGATTTAATGCAAGACGAATTCTTAAATTAGAACCTTTAATAACTCGTCTTCCTCCTGAACCACCACCAAAGCCACCAAAGCCACCTCCTCCAAATATATCTCCAAATTGGCTAAATATATCATCCATATTCATACCACCACCAAAGCCACCTGCAGATCCACTCATTCCAGCATGTCCAAATTGATCGTATCTTTGTTTTTTTTCTGGATTACTAAGTACCTCATATGCTTCTGCGGCTTCTTTAAATTTATTTTCTGCTTCTTTATCACCAGGATTTTTATCTGGATGATACTTGATAGCTAGTTTTCTATATGCTTTTTTTATGCTTTTAGCATCTGCATTTTTTCCAACTCCTAAAACTTCGTAATAATCTCTTTTTGACATAATATATTATCTTAATTACCAATAACTACTTTTGCATAACGCAATATTTTCCCTCCAAGTAAGTATCCTTTTTCAATAACATCAATTATTTTTCCTTTTTCTTTCTTTGTTGGGGCAGGAATATTTGCAGTTGCTTCATGAAAATCAGTGTCTAAGGTTTTGCCTGTAGGATTTTCAATTTCTTCGAGACCTTTTTTTTCAAGCTCAGATTTAAGTTGTTTGTAGATTAAAACTGGGCCGTCCTCATCTGAATAATTATTTGCTTTGATAGATCTCTCAAAATTATCTAAAATAGGAAGTAAAATGCTCATTATATCTTTATTTGCTGTACTAAACAAATCTAATTTTTCTCTTGCTGTTCTTTTTCTAAAGTTTTCAAATTCAGCAAACAGTCTAAGGTTTTTATCTTTTTCAATTGCTAATAATTCTTCAATAGTTGGAGAATCCTGTTTGTTTTTTTTAGAATTTTTTGAAGTATCTGTTTTTCTACGAATATCATCTTTGTTTTTTTTCTTTTTTTCTGTTTTCTTACTCATAATTTTTTATTTATACTTACTTATGTATAAGCAATTATTTTGCCACGATTAAAATAAAGACAATTTGTCAGCTTATTTCTTTTGACTATCTAAAAATCTATGTAGTGTATAGCCTTTAAGGTCATGAGCTATAATAATTCCTTTTTCATTTATAATTAAATTAGATGGAATAGATCTTACATTATATATTTGGGCTCCTTTAGAATTCCAACCCTTTAAATCAGACACATGATACTTCCAATATAACTCATCATAATTTATTGCTTTTAACCATGCATCTACTTTAGAATCTAGCGAAACACTATAAATTTCAAATCCATTACCAGATTTAAATTTTGTATTTTTATGTTTTTGATACGCTTTAACAATATTTGGGTTTTCTTTTCTACATGGACTACACCACGAAGCCCAGAAATCTATAAGAACTAATTTTCCTTTGAGTTCAGAAAGATTTAATACTTCCCCATCAGGATTTTGAAATGATAATTCAGGAGCATAGTCACCAATTTTTAATCCTATCTCTTGTGAGTATAATGATGTAAAAAGGATACAAAATACAAATGTTAAAAATTTTGTTTTCATATTAATTTATTCTAGTTATTTGTGCTCCTATTGCATTAAGTCTTTTGTCAATATTTTCGTAACCTCGGTCAATTTGTTCTACATTATGGATAGTGCTTTCTCCATCTGCAGCTAAAGCTGCTATTAGAAGAGAGACTCCAGCTCTAATGTCAGGAGAGGTCATTGTAGTTGGTCTGAATTTAAACTTATGATTTAGTCCAATTACTGTTGCTCTATGTGGGTCACAAAGAATTATTTGAGCTCCCATATCTATGAGTTTGTCCACAAAGAAAAGTCTTGACTCAAACATTTTTTGGTGGATCAGTACAGATCCTTTAGCTTGAGAGGCCACGACCAAAATAATACTTAGTAAGTCTGGAGTAAAACCTGGCCAAGGGGCATCTGATATAGTTAAAATTGATCCATCAATAAATGATTGGATAGTATAGTTTTCTTGATAGGGAATAAACAAGTCATCACCATTTTTAATGATTTGTATACCAAGCTTTTCAAATACAGTTGGTATTAAACCTAAATCGTCATAACTTACATTTTTAATGTTTATTTCTGATTTAGTAATAGCTGCTAAACCAATAAATGAACCGATTTCTATCATGTCTGGTAGTATTCTATGTGTACATCCAGATAAATATTTTACCCCTTCAATATGAAGCATGTTAGAACCAATACCAGAAATTTTTGCTCCCATACTGTTAAGCATTTTACTTAATTGTTGAAGATAAGGTTCACACGCTGCGTTATAAATTGTTGTTTTCCCTTCAGCCATGACTGCTGTCATTATTATGTTTGCGGTACCAGTTACAGATGCTTCTTCTAGTAACATATCAGTTCCTTTAAGCTTATTAGTTGAGACAGTATAAAATTCTTCTTTGCTATTATATGTAAAGTTAGCTCCTAACTTTTCAAAACCAATAAAGTGAGTGTCTAATCTTCTTCTTCCAATTTTATCTCCACCAGGTTTTGGGATATATCCTTTTCCAAATCTACCTAGAAAAGGACCAATCATCATGATTGAGCCACGAATTTTACTACTTTTATTTTTATATTCATTAGAAGATAGATATTCTGTATTTATTTTATCAGCCTTAAAAGAATAAGAATTTTCGTTGAGTTTAGATACTGTAACATTTAAATCTTTAAGTAAATCAATTAAAATATTTACATCTCGAATATTAGGAATATTTTCAATTATCACTTCTTCTGGTGTTAATAGTACAGCGCAAAGAATTTGCAAAGCTTCATTTTTTGCTCCTTGAGGTTGTAAGTCTCCTTTTAACTTAATGCCTCCTTTTACTTTGAATGTTGCCATTTACTTCTTTTTTTTATGATTTTTCTTTTTATAAGAATATTTTTTATTTCCACCTCCTTGTCTGATTGATGATGACCTAATAAATTCAAAATCTTCTGCAATGATTAATTTTCCATCAGATAGTTGATTTAAATGAGATTTGATAATGTTATTGTCTACAGAGCTTTCATTAAATAAAATATAAGATTTTTTCATTTGATTGGCTATCATACCTGTCATAATTTCCCGTTTCTCACCTTTCAATTCAATAGCTTTTTTGATCATCTTTTGAATAGTAATTCCATAATAAGAAAAACGAATCCTATTTTTAGGATAGTCCATTTTTTTTGGTTTTTCTTTTAATTTTTTGATTTCAGGCTTTTCGTATGGAGATTTAATGTCTAATTGGAAATCAGACATTATGTGTAGATGGTCCCATAATTTGTGTGTAAATTCCTTGACATCTCGAAGATGAGGATTAAGTTGTCCCATAAATGATATAATCGAATCAACACATTTTTGTTGTTCAGAATTATCTTTGAGCGATACTGCATGATCAATCATTTTTTGAACATGTCTTCCATATTCAGGGATTTTGAAAGGTATTCTTTTAGTATTGTATTCCACTGTAAAATATTTAAAAAAACAAAAATAGTAAAATTGGACTAAAAGAGATTAATTATATCCTAATTGTGATTGCAAGCAAAAAGTTTCTTGTAGCTTCAGGAAAATATCCTGCCATATCATATCCGTTTCTGCTATTTTTTGACACATATGGATCACTTGATGTTGGGTCCCAATTGTTAGAGGTAAAACTATATACCCAAGCATTACTTACATATTCTTTATTAAATATGTTATTAATCCTCAAACTTATTTTGCATTTTTCTACAAAAGAGGTTTTGAAATCATATGTAAATTGTAAGTTTTGTACCATATAATCATCAAGCATTCTATCATTAGAAGATGTGTTGTCAATATATTGTTTGCCAACATATTTGCTAGAAAAATTTACAAGAAATTTAGGACTAATTTTGTATTCAGTTATAACATTAAATATGGCATTTGGAGAAAATGCTAAATCTGTGTTTTCATGAAGTATACTGTCTTGTCCCCAGTTATCCCAATTGTCAATATATTCAGTAAACTTTTTAATTTTATTTTTACTAATTGACAAATTTCCTGAAATAAAAATTTTATTATTTAACTTATGTTTAGTTTCAATTTCAATTCCTTGTCTGAAAGAATCGTTGATATTTGTTCTTGTATATGCCCCAACATCATTTATTCTTCCAGTTAAAACCAATTGATTGTGATATTTCATATTGTATAGATTTATAAAAACAAATGTTTCATTATAATTAATTTTATAACCTAATTCAGTATCAAATAGAGTTTCATGCTTAGGACGAGATTTTGGAGTGCTTTCAATATAGTCGTTTCGGTTAGGTTCTTTATTACCTACAGAAAAAGAAGCATATATTGCTTGATTTTGATTTAGAGAATGGAACAATCCAAACTTTGGATTAAAGAAATTATGATTTACTTCCTGTTGACCTATTTTTCTGTTATTATCATATCCTTGAAATGAGTAAGTGATTTTTCTATTTTGTAAATCGACAAACAAATTTGTAGATGAATTAATATTGTATTCTCCTTTCGCATAGATGTTTCTGTCAAATTTCTCCCCTTTATTCCAGTAATATTGATGATTTATTTCTGAATTACTTGAGTATTCTGCCCAAATAATATTTCCATAGTGTTGTCCGCTGTATTGATTGATTCCTCCTCCAAGATTAATATTCATTTTGCCTAATTTATGTTTCAGAGAAAAAATAATACCTCCAAAATCATTGTTTAACCATTTTCTTCTAATCAAATCAGTGTTATCTATTGTATCATTTCCAAAAATGATATTTTCTAGACCGTAACTTTCAAATTCTTCATTTAATTTTTCTTGCTCATAATAACCTTCACCATGTGTATAATGAGTAGATAAATTAAAATAAGTTAACGGACTTAATTCTTTTGAATAATGTAATTGATAGTGAGTTTGCTTGTAGTTGTCTATTTCATTTTCATAGTTATAAGAATTATAAGTTCTGTTTGAATCTAAAAATTTTTTTGGCACACCATTCCAAGCTTGATAAGTAATTTCTTGACCTGTAAACATTATTGCTTTTAATACAGATTTTTCTAAAAAATAAGAACCTTGTATGAAAAGTGATTTTAAATCTGAGGATGCTCTGTCAATATAACCATCTGATGAAATTTTAGAAATTCTTCCATCAAAAGAAAATTTATTTTTAATTAGTCCTGTTCCAAAAACTAAATTATTTTTTAGTGTTGAATAACTACCAATTGTATTATTTGTTTCAAAGTAAGGTGATTTTGTAAAACTACTTGTCTTTAGATTGATAGATGCTCCAAATGCAGAAGAGCCATTTGTTGATGTTCCAACTCCTCTTTGAATTTGGATATTTTCAAGAGAAGAACTAAAGTCAGGCATATTTACCCACCAAACACCTTGACTTTCTGAATCATTTAGTGGAATACCATTAATTGTAACATTTATTCTTGTTGGATCAGTACCTCTGATGCGTAATGAGGTATATCCAACGCCCGCCCCAGCATCAGATGTTGTTACTAATGATGGAGACATTGAAACAATGATTGGGAGGTCTTGACCAAGATTTTTATTAATTATTTGATTCTTATTAATATTTGTAAAGGCAATTGGAGTTTTGCTATTAGCTCTAATAGCATTAACATTTACTTCTTCTAGTCTTTTAATAATTGATATCGAATCTTGATTTTGAGAATAAGTAATAAATGGAATTAAAAGGCACAACAAAGCAATTTTTAGCATAATGATAAATTAAAAAATTAATAAAATGAGGGCTAAAAATAGCTATACATTTCCCTATTATGAATTACCATATCAGGTTCAATGGGTATGTTCTCAGCCAAATTGGCACCCCTAATTTAAGATTGCAAATTTAAAAAGATTTTCCGTAACTTAAATTAATTTTATTAATTAATTTTATAGCGTCTTTACATCTGTTTTTTCCTGAAATTATGTGTAAGGGATGTTTTAGTGAAGAGATTTCGGATTTAAAAATCTTTAGCAGACGATTTCGGTCATTTGGATTTTCTCTTTGAGGGTCAAAATGCCATTTTATATCAGGGGAGCATAACAAGTAGATTCGGTTTTCTGTTTTTTGTTCATTTATTTTTTTTAAAATCCAGTCATCACATGATTTGTATTTTTCTAAACTCCATATTTTAATTGTAATTAAGTCTGTATCACATATTAATATGTGATTTGTTTTTTGCTCAGATTGATATTGTTTTTTTGCGATTTTATAAAGATCATCTTTTTGATATTTGTTGTGATATTTTAGAAGATGTTCTCTGGCATACTCTTTTATGTATGTTGTATTGTAGAATTTGGATAATTCTTTACATAATGTAGTTTTTCCACTTGATTCTGGACCTGAAATTATATATTTAATCATTTTGAGCACTTATTTTTATCCAATTGAAATACCCGAAAACAGCTATAATTGCGTATATAATAAACAATAATGCGGTTAAGTAAAGTTCTTTGTAGTCATAAATATATATTGATACAAGATCAATTATTATCCAGTATAACCAGTTGCTTATTACTCTTTTTATAACCATATATGTTGCGATCATACTAAAAATGGTAGTGAATGAATCTATTGTAGGTAATGAAGAATCTGTAAAATATGATAATGTGAAACCAGAAATAAATGTTAATACACTACCGATAATAAAAATTATTAGATGGGTTGAAATTTTCCAATCATTTATCTTAAGAGATTTTTCTTTATTCCAAGATTTCAACCCGTAAAAAGCCATAATCAAATAAAAAAATTGTAAAATTGTTTCGGCGTAAAGTTTCTCTAAATAGCAAATGTATATATAAAGTGAAACACTAATAATTGCAAAAAACCAACATGTAATTTTTTGTTTCGCTGCTAAAATCACATAGCAAATAGAAAAAATAACTGCTAAAAGTTCAATGTTGTTCCAGTTTGCAATTATATTGATTAACATTTGTGTACTGCAGTAGCGATTTCGTTAATTAAGTTAATATTTTTTTCGATAGCATTGCCAACTACAATAATGTCTGCCCCAGCTTTACAATTGTCGATTGCTTTTTTTGCAGAATTTATTCCTCCTCCAATTATTAAAGGAAGATTAATAGCTCTTTTTACAGAGGTAATCATTTTTTCAGAAATAGGGTTTTTTGCTCCACTACCACCGTCCATAAAAATTAGTTTTAAGCCTAACATTTCTCCAGCTAAAGCAGTGCATACAGCAACCGTATTTTTATTAGAAGGTATAGGCTGTGTATTGCTAATATATGAAGCTGTAGTTTGTTGGCCACTATCAATGAGCATATAACCAGTAGATATAACTTCAAGAGAAGATTCTTTTAAAATTGGAGCTGCAATTACTTGTTTTCCAATAAGCATATCTGGATTTCTTCCTGAAATAAGAGATAGAAATAGTATGCCTTCTGCCTTGTCATTTATCTGCATAGTATTGCCTGGAAATAGAATAATAGGGATTTTTGAATTTTGTTTTAAAGTATTTATACAATCATCTAGACTATCATATGATAATAAACTTCCACCAACAAAAAAATAATCTACTTTGCTTTCTTCAGCTTTTTTAATAATTTTTCTTAACTTATTTTTATTCTGTTTATCAGGATCAATAAGTATAGCAAATGATTTTTTCCCATTGTTAGCATTTTGAATTATTTGTTTATAAATATTTCGCATAATCATTTGCAAATATACACTAAATAGTGGTCATCTATTTTTTCATAGTTTAAAATAAGCTCTGTTTTTTTAAAAATAGCACTGACAACACCTTTTTTACTTAATTTAAACTTTGGAATCTGGATATCTTTAACAAAATTAACACCCCCTTTTTGATACCATTTATAGATAGCCTCTTTGATGCACCAAAACAAAGTAGCTTTACTTGAATCAATTGTTTTTCTTTCTTTTAGGTCAATAAATTTTGAGGAAATATTAAGAATGCGATCGCATATTTTTTCAATATCAATTCCTACTTTTAAATTACTAACAATTACAGTGCATAATTTATTAGAATGAGAAATTGAAATATATTTTTGTTTAATCAATTCTGGAGCTCCAAACTTATTATATTTTATTTTTTTAGATTCATTAATTTTATTCAAAATTAATCTAGTAGTAATAAATTCTTTTTTTCTTTTATTATTATAGTTTGGCACCTGAATGTCTGGCGATAAAATTATCAATTCAGATAATGATTCATCCATTTCCCAAATGCCTATTTTGTAATTTTTAGATTCTATAATTTTTTTTAAACTCATAAATATTTGCTAATGTAATAATATATATCTTTGCAAAAAATTAAAATAAAAGAATAAAAATTATGAATTACAAAGTAAAAGATATTTCTTTAGCAGAATGGGGGAGAAAGGAGATTAAACTAGCAGAGGCAGAAATGCCAGGTTTAATGTCTTTGAGAGAAGAGTATGGACAAACTAAACCGTTATCAGGAGCAAGAATTGCAGGTTGTCTTCATATGACTGTTCAAACCGCTGTTTTAATTGAAACATTAGTCATCCTAGGAGCTGAAGTAACATGGTCTTCATGTAATATTTTTTCTACACAAGATCAAGCAGCTGCAGCAATTGCTAAGGCTGGAGTTCCAGTTTTTGCATGGAAAGGTATGAACGAAGAGGAGTTTGATTGGTGTATTTTACAAACATTAACGTCATTCAAAAATGGAAAGGCTCTAAACATGATTCTAGATGATGGAGGTGATCTTACTAATATGGTTTTAGACAGGTTCCCAGAACTAGTTGGTGAGATTAGAGGCTTATCTGAAGAGACTACAACTGGAGTACATAGATTATATGAAAGAATGGAAAAAGGAACACTTCCATTACCTGCAATAAATGTAAATGATTCAGTTACAAAATCAAAATTTGATAATAAATATGGTTGTAAAGAATCGTTAGTAGATGCAATTAGACGAGCTACGGATATAATGATGGCTGGCAAGGTTGCGGTTGTCGCAGGCTATGGAGATGTTGGAAAAGGTTCTGCAGCTTCATTACGAGGGGCTGGAGCTAGAGTAATTGTTACTGAGATTGATCCAATATGTGCTTTACAAGCAGCTATGGATGGATTTGCGGTAAAGAGGATGGACGATGTATGTGGTGATGCAGATATTATTGTAACCACTACTGGAAATAAAGATATTATTCAGGCTAGACATTTTGAAAAAATGAAAGACAAAACAATAGTTTGTAATATTGGTCATTTTGATAATGAAATTGATGTTTCTTGGTTAAACAATAATTGGGGTCATACTAAAATTGAGATTAAGCCTCAAGTAGATATGTATAATATTAATGGGAATGAAATTATATTATTAGCTGAAGGAAGATTAGTTAATTTAGGTTGCGCCACAGGACATCCATCTTTTGTAATGTCTAATTCATTTACTAATCAAACTTTAGCACAAATTGAAATATGGAAAAACTTCAAAAAATATAAAAATCAAGTTTATATGCTGCCAAAACATTTAGATGAAAAAGTAGCAAGGCTTCATTTGAAAAAAATAGGTGTTGAATTGGATGTTTTGCGAAAAGATCAGGCAGATTATATAGGTGTTGATGTTGAGGGCCCATTTAAACCTGAATATTATAGATATTAATTAAATATGTAGAGAACTTGATTGTTTAACGTATAGTTGTACCTTTTTAAAGGTAGCAGGGCTGGACTATTTACAGGAATACCATTTTGATCTATTAAAAATGCAGAAGGGCAACAATTGCAATAGGCAACTGTTGCATTAATTGAATCTACAAAAGAGCAATTAAGAGCAGGTTCAAAGCTGCAATTTCTGTCATAAATTTTATACTCATTTGTGGCTGATTTATAAACAATAATCCCTTTACATCCTCCATTAACAAATATTGACTTTCCAATTACATTAAGATCGCTAAACTCAGGTAAGTTTAAGTCTATTTCAATATTAACATAAGTTTCACAGATATACTTTTCTTTTGAATCACAAGATACCAAAAAAACAATTATTAAAGAAAGTAAATAAATTAGTCTCATGTGTGCAATTTATATAAAAATAAATTAATTTTTAGATTTGATAGCTGCTAAAATATTATATCTTTACAATCTTTTTAGAATATTTAATTAACTTATAACATTGATTATGTTCAGAAAATTAACTTTGATATGCGCATTGTTTTTTGCTTCATTAATAACTTTTGCACAAACAGGTACACTGAAAGGTGTTGTTTCAAACACAATGAGCGGTGAGCCGATTCCATTTGCAAATGTAATTATTGAAAAGAATGGAAATCAAACTGCGGGAACAACAACAGATTTTGATGGGAATTATACAATAAAACCAATAGAACCAGGAACATATACAATTAAAGCTACATTTGTTGGATTTGGAACTGTTGAAATAACGGGGGTAATTATTTCTGCCAATAAAATTACCTTTCAAGATGTTAAACTTCAGGAAGGTATTGCAATTGGAGAAGTTCAAATTATTGAATACAAAAAACCACTATTAGATCAAGATAATTTATCTGGTGAAACTAAAACTTCTGAAGAGATTGTTGCTTTGCCAACAAGGAGTGTAGCTTCAGTCGCAGCAACAACAGCTGGTATTTACCAAAGAGATGAAGGAGATGGAGTAAACGTAAGGGGCTCACGTTCAGATGCCACTGAATACTATATTGATGGAATTAAGGTTAGAGGTGCTCTTGGTGTGCCAACATCTGGAATTGAGCAAATCACTGTTATTACTGGAGGTGTTCCTGCACAATATGGAGATGCTACTGGTGGAATTATTTCAGTTACTACAAAAGGACCTTCAAATAAGTTTGGTGGAGGATTAGAAATAGAATCATCATCATTGTTTGATAAATATAATTATAATCTATTAGGATTTGTTGTTTCGGGACCAATTTTAAAAAAGAGAAATTCAGACGGTACAAAAGGTAGTTCAATCATTGGTTATTTTTTATCTGGATCTGCTAGAATAGTAGATGATACCGATCCATCAGCAATTGGAAGGTGGAAAGTTAAAGATGATGTTCTAAATGATTTACAGAATAATCCGTTCAAAATCGCTCCAAATGCAGCGGCTGGATTTTTAAATAGGTCAGAATTTTTAAATCAAGATGATTTCGAAAACGTCCAAGCAAAGATGAATGCTCAAGAAAAGAGGCTAAATATTTCTGGAAAAATAGACTTTAAACCAGCTAAAAACACTTATCTTTCTCTAGGGGCAAATTTGTATTCTAGAACAAGTAGAGATTTTTCATATTGGAGATCAATGTTTTCTTATGATGACAACAGAGAGTCAAGCCAAAATACTTACAGACTATTTGGAAAAATTACACAGAAGTTTGGTAATGATGACACAAATGATGAGAGTAGTTCAGCTACCATTAAAAATGCATTTTTTACAATTCAAGGAGATTACACCAGTAACAAATATACTTTTGTTGACGCAAAACACCAAGATAATTTATTCAATTATGGTTATGTAGGTAAATTTAGAACATACAAATCTCCTATATATCAAGGCGGAAATGCAATAGACTCTTCTACTGGTATTGTTTATTCTGGTAGAATACTATCTGGTTTTGCCGATACCCTTTACACTTATACCCCTGGAGGTGTAAACCCAGCGTTAGAAAATTATACTAATGCATATTACCAAATGTTTTCTGAGTATGGTTTATCATCATACATGTTAGGTTTTGCCGGAAGTCCAAATGATGGGGTTATCAGAACAGCAGCAGATTTACAAGGACAAGGGTTAATGAACGGAGATTTACCGGCTTCAGTATACTCACTATTTGGAAATCATGGATCAATGTACAATGGATCTGCAAAACAACAAAATACACAAACAACTTTTAAAGCTTCAGGTTCTGCAGATATTAAATCTCACGAAGTTTCTTTTGGTTTTGAATTTGAGCAAAGAAAAGATTATTATTGGGGAATAGGGCCTATGGGACTCTGGGGTCTGATGAGACAACAAACAAATAAACATATATTAGAACTTAACTTAGATTCTTTAAAGCCTGTTTTTGATGAAAATGGAATTTATCAAGATACTGTTAATTATGAAAGATTATTTATTGCAAACGAGCAATCTACTTTTGACAGAGAACTTAGAAAATCTTTAGGTTTAGATCCTAATGGGATAGAGTTTATTGATATTGATTCATATGATCCATCTACTTTTAGGCTTGATATGTTTAGCCCTGATGAGTTATTAAACAATGGTTCTTCTTTAGTGTATTACTATGGTCATGATATTTATGGAAATAAGTTATCAGATCAACCATCACTACAATCTTTTTTCGCTGAAAATAGTGATAGGAGTATCGCTCCATATAATCCGATATATCAAGCTGGATATATTCAAGACAAATTTGCAATTGATGATTTAATTTTTAATGTAGGATTGAGAATTGATAGATTTGATGCTAATCAAAAAGTCCTAAAAGATAAATATTTATTGCATGCCGCTTACCAAGCTTCTTCATCTAAAGCAAATGATTTACTTCAAGGGGGGTCTCATCCAAGTACAATAGGAGATGATTTTGTAGTTTATGTTGATGATGTTAATTTACCATCAACTATAGTTGGATATAGAGATGGAGGAGAATGGTACAATGCTGATGGTTTAAAAATTTCTGATCCATTATTACTAGCTGAAGCTGCAGGAGGGAAAATTGCACCATATTTAATCGACCCTGATGCTGCAGCAAGAGGTGAGGTTAATGTTACAGAAGTATTTGAAGACTATACTCCAGAAACAGTATTTATGCCTAGAATAGCATTTTCTTTTCCGATTTCTGATGAGGCTCAATTTTTTGCACATTATGATGTTTTAACACAACGTCCACCTACAGGTAATAGACTTGAGCCAGTGGATTATTTATTTATGGCTGATAGAGTTGGAGCTACATTAAATAACCCTGATTTAAAGCCTGAAAAAACAGTAGATTATGAGTTGGGTTTCGCCAAAACATTATCTCTTAGATCAGCATTAAAAATTTCAGCATTTTACAAAGAATTACGTGATATGATTCAGATAACCAATGTGCTGTCAGCTTATCCAGCTCAATATTATACGTATGACAATTTAGATTTTGGTACCGTTAAGGGAATGTCAGTCAATTATGATTTAAGAAGAACAAATAATGTTCAATTAACAGCCAACTACACTTTACAATTTGCTGATGGAACTGGATCATCTGCTACTTCTGGTGCAAGTTTAGTTAATACTGGTCAACCAAACTTACGAACAACTATACCATTGTCATATGATCAAAGACATGCAATTTCAGCATCAATTGATTATAGTTACGGTGAAGGTAAAGATTACGATGGACCAATTTGGTTTGGCTCGAAAGTTTTTCAAAATGCCGGAGCAAATATTATGTTATCAGCAGGTTCGGGAACACCATATTCTAAGCAGTCTAATATAACTCAAGAAGCAGCTTCAGGAATAAATGATAGATCTACATTGCAAGGAAGTTTAAATGGATCTCGTTTACCATGGCAATTTAGATTAAATGCAAAAATTAATAAAGAATTTCAAATAAAATGGAATGATAAAAAGAGCTCATTTGTAAATGTATACCTACAAGTACAAAATTTATTTGATGCTAAGAATATCATCAGCGTTTATCGAGCTACTGGAAATCCTGAAGATGATGGTTATTTAACTTCATCTGCAGCTCAAAATGCTATTGAGTCTCAAAATGATCCTCAAGCTTTTAGGTATTTATATTCTTTAGCAGTTAATAATCCTTCAAATTATAGTTTGCCAAGAATGTGGAGAGCAGGATTAAGTGTTTCGTTTTAAAAAATAATTAATATTGATAAGAAAATAAATAAATATTTTTATGAGTAATAAATTTAAAAATTTAACAAGTTTAGCATTAATATTTTTATCTGTTAATGTTTTATCTAAAGAAAATATAACCAACTCTAATGGTCTTACCCCAATAGTTAACAAAAAGGTTGCTGCTGGTTGTGATCCATCAAATTCACAAACAGATTTAGATGTTAATAATGTTAGAACAACTATAATGGGAGGAGGTGATATGTGGTGGAATTTAGATGATGCTAGGTACGAGATCCCAAAAGATGGGGATAGACACTCTATGTTTGCTGGAGCATTATGGATTGGGGGAGTTGATGCTGGTGGACAACTTAAAGTTGCAGCTATGACTTATCGACAAGGCGGAAATGATTTTTGGCCAGGTCCGTTAAATATTAACAACGCAACTATTGATCCTGATGAATGTACTAAATGGGATAAACATTTTAAAATTAATCGTTCTGAAGTAGAAGAGTATTATGATAGAAAAGTTTTAAATGATGATCCAACCTATATTATTCCACCATCGATTTTAGAATGGCCAGCTCATGGTGATCAAACTCAAGGTCAAGATGAATTTTTAGCTCCTTTTTATGATTCTAACGGAAATGGATTGTATGAACCATATGATGGGGATTATCCAGATTATAATATCACTGGAACAAATGATAATGCTAAATTATTCGGTGACCAAACACTTTGGTGGGTGTTTAATGATAAGGGTAATATTCATACTGAAACTGAAGCACAACCTTTAGGTTTAGAAATTCATGCTCAAGCATTTGGATTTACTGCTGATAATGAAGTTAATGACATGACATTTTACAATTACAAGATAATCAATAGGTCAACCTTGCCACTAAATGACACATATTTTGGTCAATGGGTTGATCCAGATTTAGGATATTATTTAGATGATTATGTTGGTTGCGATGTTAATCTTGGACTAGGGTTTTGTTATAATGGAGATGCAGAAGATGAAGGAGGAAGTGGATATGGTTTTAATCCACCAGCAATAGGAGTTGATTTTTTTCAAGGACCTTTAGCTGATCCAAATGATGGTGTTGATAATGACAGAGATGGAGTAATTGATGAGATAGGAGAGCAAATTATAATGTCAAAATTTGTATACTACAATAATGATTTTACTGTTACTGGAAATCCGGAAAATGGTACTGATATTTATAATTATTTAAGAGGTATTTGGAAAGATAATGTGCCAATGACTTTTGGAGGAGATGGTCACGGTTCTGGACAGGGGTCAACCACTCAAGAATGTAATTTTATGTTTCCAGGCACATCAGATGATCAATTTCCTGGGCAGGAATGGACAGAACAAACCGCAGGTAATATTCCAGCAGATAGAAGATTTTTGCAATCTGCAGGGCCATTTACTCTATTGCCAGGAGCAGTTAATGAAATCACAACTGGTGTAGTTTGGGCTAGGGCAAAGTCTGGAGGTCAAACTGCTTCTATTCAACTAGTGAAAATATATGATAAAGAAGCTCAAGCATTGTTTGATAATAATTTTAATATTCTTAATGGACCAGATGCACCTGACTTAACAATAAGAGAATTAGATAAAGAATTAATTTTTACAATTTCTAATGATGGGGGGAATAATGTTAATGAAAGTTATTCAGAAAAAGATCCTTATATCACCAAACCAAATAATTTATTAAATTCTCCAAATTATGAATTTCAAGGATATTTAGTTTATCAGTTAAGAGACGCAACAGTTTCTGTTACAGATTTAGATGATCCAGACTTAGCTAGATTAGTTTATAGAAGTGATATCAAAGATAATGTTACAGGAATTATTAACCAATATTTAGATCCATTACTTGGAGTGTACACTCCGGTAGAAGAAGTGGCTTCTGTACTAAATTCTGGTGTTGTTGGATCTGTAGATGAAGGAATTCAATATTCATTTCAGATTACTGATGATAAATTCGCGCTTGGAAATACAAGGCTTGTAAATCACAAAACATATTATTTTATGGCAATTGCATATGGATATAATATGGCTGAGGAAAACGCTTCCCCTTATGATGTGAATGCCCCTGATTATGATGGTAGAAATCAACCATATATAGGAGGAAGAAGAAATATTAAAACTTATTCTGCAATTCCACATTTTACAGAACCAACTGGAAATGGAACTCAAATAAATGCATCATATGGTGATGGAGTAAAAATTTCAAGAATAGAAGGTCGAGGAAATGGAGGTAATAATTTAAATCTAACTCAGGAAACAGTAGAAGAAATACTTTTAAGCACTGAACATAGGTCATTAACTCCAATATATAAAGCTGGCCAAGGACCTATAGATATTACAGTTGTTGATCCTGTTAAAATCCCAGAAGGAAACTTTATAATAAAACTTAAAGAACCGGTAATTGGTCAAATTAATAATGTAAATCAGATAACTTCATATAAAAAATGGAGTATAGAAAATTACGATTCGGGTGTAATAATTGCATCTGGAAACGATGATATATCAATTGGTGTAGAAAAGTATGTTCAAAACTTAGGGCTAAATTTTAAAATTAAACAAGTTTACAATCCTGGTTTTGATCCAAATGTTAATGATAAAAATGGATTTATTTCTGGAAGTATAGAGTTTGAAGATGTAAATGACAGGTGGCTTTCTGGATTAGCAGATAGAGATGATGAAAATGGTTTTATTTGGGGTTTAAACTGGATTAGAGCTGGTTCATATACTAATGATAATGACGCTCAAATAAGTGATTACAATCAATCAGACGACCCTAATGGTATTTATGAATCTGTAATTCCACAAACTAATACAGTTTTTAATGGCTTAGAAGTTACAGGAGGGACTTGGACACCTTATTCATTTGCATCATATATGAATGATGGACCAGGATTCAATAATACTGTTACAGAAAGTTATTCGATATTAGAAAATACAAATTGTGTTGATATTGTGATTACTAATGATCAAAGTAAATGGTCTAAGGTTTGTGTAGTTGAAGCACAAGATAATCCAGCACTATCAATAGGAGGACAAGTGAAAATGGGATTAAGACAGAGTCCTTCTTTAGATATTAATGGAAACCCAAGTAATGATGGTACTTTTGGAATGAGTTATTTTCCCGGATATGCAATAGATGTTGAAACAGGAGAAAGATTAAACATTATTTTTGCAGAGGATTCTTGGTCTACTTCGGAAAATGGTAATGATATGCTATGGAATCCAACTCAAAGAATCGTAACTGATGAATTTCCACAATATGATGCTTCGGCTAATCCAGGAAACCAATTTTCAGGTGGAAATTATTTATTAGGTGGTAAACACTTTATTTATGTAGTAAAGGGAGATTCTTGGGTAAAAGGATTACCAGATTATGTTAGTGGAGACTATTTAAGTGTTGGCAATTCTCCTAATTATGACGAAGGAGCGTGGATTTATGCTAAATTAAATCAAACAGGCAATCAACTATTAGTTGGTCAATTTGATGTGTTTGAAAATGTGACTTGGGTAGGAGTTCCTTTATTATCTCCTGGAAGATCATTAAAAACAGATCCCAATGGAGTTAAAAATGATGTGAAAATTAAATTAAGAGTAGATAAGCCATATAAACAATATGAGACAGTAAGCTCGGACAAGATACTTGATAAAAATCAATCTCTAGTTATTGGAAATAGTTACGTTGTAGCTTATGTTAATACCTCAAATACCAATCCTATAGCATCATGGGGTGGTTACCCAATAACTCATAATGGGACTACATATGCCCCTGGTGAACAATTTGTTGCTTCTAATTCATCATTTACTTCATCTAGTTCAGCAGCTAGGGTTATTGAGTATAGTAGTTCAAAAAATAACTCTTTTAATCCTACATATTTGTTTAATACAAACGATATTGTTGCAGATAAAAATAATGTTAATGTTGCTGTAAATGCAATGGATAAAATAAATGTTGTTCCTAATCCTTATTATGGATATTCTTCATATGAAACAAATCAATTAGATAATAGAATTAAAATAACAAATTTACCAAAAAGAGCTACAATCTCAGTTTTTACTGTAAGTGGAACATTAGTTAAGAAAATTAAAAAAGATGATAACATCTCTTCTGTTGATTGGGATCTTAAAAATGATTTTGGAATTCCAATCGCTAGTGGGCTGTATATAATTCATGTAAGAGGATTTCTTTGGGATTCTTTAAAAGGTGAATATGTTGAGAAGGATAAGGTAATAAAATGGTTTGGAGCATTAAGACCAATAGATTTAGATACATTCTAGCATGTATAGAACTTCTAAGAAAATAAATTTTATAAATATGAAAAAAGACAATAAATTAATTAAAGTACCAATTATATCAATTTTATTGATGCTTTCTTTTTTTACGGTATATGCAGGTAACCCTCAAAGAGCAGGACAAGCAGGTGCATCTGAGCTTTTAATTAACCCATGGACAAGAACATCAGGATGGGCAGATGCTAATGTTGCTGGAGTTAGAGGCTTAGAAGGTATGTATTCAAATGTTGCAGGTTTAGCATTTACATCAAAGACGGAACTTATTTTTTCTCAAACATCGTGGTTACAATATGGAAATAAGATGTTTAGCTCTAACAATTCAGTTAGTAATATAAGTTCTTTTGGTTTTTCTCAAAAGGTTGGGGAGTCTGGAGTTTTAGGTTTAGCAGTCATGAGTATGGATTTTGGAGAAATTGAAATAACGACAGTTGATCTTCCAGATGGAGGTATAGGTACATATTCTCCTAAGTTTATGAATATTGGATTTTCTTATGCAAAAATATTTTCTAATAGCATTTATGGAGGTGTAACTTTTAAAATGATTTCTGAGCAAATTTCAAATGTAGGTGCTAATGGTATAGCTTTAGATGCAGGTATTCAATATGTTACTGGAAAAAGTGATAATTTAAAATTTGGTATATCATTAAAAAATGTTGGCCCTAGAATGTCTTTTTCTGGTGATGGTCTTTCTTTTAGAGGATTTAATCCAGATGGGACATACAAAGGAACAGTTGAACAAAGATCTTCAGAATTTGAGTTGCCAGCATTATTAAATATAGGTGTTGCGTATGATATTCAAATAACTAAGCATAGAATTTCTGGTGCAGGTACGTTTACATCAAATTCATTTCAAAAGGATCAATATAGATTAGGATGTGAGTATTCTTACAAGGAAATGTTTATGATTAGAACAGGTTACACATATGAAGATGGTATAAGAGACCCTTCAACAAGAACCACCGCTCTGCGAGGACCTTCAGGAGGTTTTACTGTTGAACTTCCAATGGGTAATAGTGGGTCAACTTTTGGTATTGATTACTCTTATAGGCATACAGATCCGTTTCAAGGATCTCATTCCATTGGCGCTAGAATAAATCTATAGTAGTTATGTCAGTTATTTATTTGTCTCAAAAAGGATATGATGATTTAAAAAATCAATTAGATCATTTAATTTCTGTAGAAAGACCTAAGATAATCAAGCAAATTGCAGAAGCTAGAGATAAAGGAGATTTATCAGAAAATGCTGAATATGATGCAGCAAAAGAAGCTCAAGGATTACTTGAAACTAAAATATCAAAACTTGAAATCGATTTGAGCAATTCAAGAGTTTTAAATAAAGAAAATCTTGATTCTTCCAGTGTACATTTATTATCTACAGTAGTAATTCAAAATATTGATAGTGGTCAAACAATGACATATACAATTGTTTCAGAGTCTGAAGCTGATTTGGTTGCCAAAAAAATATCTGCATCTTCACCAATTGGCAAAGGATTATTAGGTAAATCTATTGGAGATATCGTTAAAATAAATGTACCTAAAGGAATATTAAAATTTAAAGTAATTGATATTTCAATTGAGTAAATTATGGCTTCATCCGTTTTTACAAAAATTGTCAATGGTCAATTAGAATCATATAAATTATTAGAGGAAAAAGAATACTTATCATTTTTAGATATTTCACCGTTAACATTAGGGCATACACTGGTCATTCCAAAAAAGCAAGTAGATTATATTTTTGATTTGAACAATGATGAGTATTTAAATTTATGGAGTTTCACTAGAAAAGTTTCAATTATTTTAAAACAAGCAATATCTTGTGATAGGATTGGTATTTCAGTTGTAGGTTTTGAAGTTCCACATGTTCATATTCATTTAATACCTATAAGCTCAATTAATGACATGAACTTTAATAATGATAGGATACAATTATCTCATCAAGATTTCATAGATATTTCTAATAAAATTAAGAGTTTTATTTAATTTTTTTTGGATTATTTTTTATAAAAGAAGACCAATTTGAATATTTTTTTTCTGAAATATTTGTTCTTTGGAAAGCATGACAGACTGCAGCGGCCAGACCATCTGAAGCATCTAAATGTTTTGGCATTTCTGTAATGTTAAGCAATGATTTGAGCATTGATGCAACCTGTTCTTTAGATGCATTGCCATTTCCTGTGATAGATTGTTTAATTTTTTTTGGTGCATATTCAAAAATTGGAATTTCTCTGTATAAAGCAGAAGACATTGCCACGCCTTGGGCTCTACCTAATTTCAACATAGATTGGACATTTTTTCCATAAAAAGGAGCTTCAACAGCAAATTCATCTGGTTTATATTGATCAATTATTGATAGTGTTCTTTCAAAAATTTTTTTTAATCTAATTTCATGACTATTTAATTTGGATAAGTGAATAACTCCCATTTTAATTAATTGCATTTTAGTATTAATAATATGTATAAGTCCATATCCCATAATAGTAGTTCCAGGATCAATGCCTAAAATTATTCTATCTGTTTTCAATTATTATCTTTGTTTTAATTTTAATTACAAATGTATGTAATGAAAACAAAAAAAATGTATAGCTTGGTGTTAAAATTGGGAATAGTATTCTTTGCTTTCTTTTTTTTGTATAAACAACTTATTACTCAAATTTCTTCAAATCAATTTAATAATCTAAATTTATCTATACCGATTAAAAATAATATATTTTTATTTATCATTGTTGTTTTTATGATGTTTTTAAATTGGTTTTTAGAAGCATATAAGTGGAAATTCTTAATAAATAAAATTGAAAAAATTAGTTTTTTGACATCAATAAGAGCGGTTTTTTCAGGAATAACGGTATCTGCTTTTACTCCAAATAGAATTGGAGAATATGGTGGGAGAGTATTTTGTTTGGATAAAGCAGACAGAGTAAAAGCAGTTTTGATTACTGTAATAGGATCATTTTCACAATTAATTATCACTTTATCTTTTGGATTTCTGGGTTTAATTTTTTTACCAAATTTTTTATCTGAATTACAAAACAGTATTTTAAAAATAAATTATGGTAATTATATTCTAAGTACTATCTTAATTTGTTTAGTCTTTTTATCAATAATTTTATTTATAAAAACTCCATTATTAACTACTATTTTAAATAAGTTTAGATTTTTAAAAAGGTATAGAAAATATAATAGTGTTTTTTCTTTTTATAATTCTAAAGAGTTATTATTCATTTTATTTTTATCTGTTTTAAGATATTTAGTGTTTACATTGCAATTCTACTTATTATTAAATTTGTTTAATATTAATTTAAATTATTTTAGCTTTATGACTTTATCATCTGTGATGCTATTAATAATTTCTATTGTTCCATCCATCGTAATAACTGAAATAGGAATTAGAGCTTCAGTATCTTTATTTCTTTTTAGTTTAATTTCTAATAATTCAATCGGAATCTTATCAGCAACATTTTTATTATGGATTATTAATTTATTAACTCCTGCTTTAATTGGAATAATTTTTATATTCTCTCTTAAATTTTTTAGAAAATAATGTACATTTTTATTTTTTTTATATTGTCTTTATATATAGTACTAATTGTGACTTACATATTTGGATGGAAAAAAAATAATATATCACAAGTAAATTTTAATGACACTACTGTTAGTGTTGTTGTTGCGATGCGTAACGAAGAATTAAATATTTTTAATTTAATTAACGATATTAAAAAACAAGATTATCCAAAAAAAAAATGGGAGTTAGTTATTGTTAATGATCACTCCACAGATAATTCTCTAAATATAGCCACAGAACACTCAACAGATAATGTGAGAGTTATTAACATGAAAAAAAATGATTTTGGCAAGAAAAAGGCACTTACTGTTGCAGTAGAAACATGCAAAAGTGACATTATATTAGTTACTGATGCGGATTGTAGAGTGAAAACAACTTGGATTCGGAAAATGGTTAATTATTTTAATGATCAAAATATTAATCTCGTCTCAGGACCAGTATTTTTTAAAAATAGTACAGCAATTATAACTCAATTACAGTCATTAGAATTTGCATCTTTGATTGGATCTTCAGCTGGCGCTATAGGAATTAATAATGCAATACTTTGTAATGGGGCCAATATGGCTTATAGGAAAAATGTTTTTTTGAAGTTCAGTAATTATAATATGAATTCAATTGCTAGTGGTGATGATGTGTTTTTATTACATAATATTAAGAAAGAATTTCCTAAATCGATTGTTTTTGCTAAGGATGAAGATACAATTGTTGAGACCAACGCTTGTGATACTGTTACTGATTTTATTAATCAACGTAAAAGATGGACTGCCAAAAGTGTTCATTATAAAGATTTCTATACTCGATATGTTTCATATGTTGTATTTTTAATTAATTTTATTATGATAATATTTTTTTTAGCCTCGTTTTTTAATTTATTATCATTGAAATTATTTTTTTTATTTTTTTTATTAAAATTTTTTATTGATATGACTTTTTTATACATTGTTTTAAAGTTTTTTAAGCGGATCTATTTAATAAAGTGGATGTTTTTCTTTGAAATAGTATATTCTTTTTATATAGTGTTAATTTCATTATTATCCTTAAGTAGTTCTTTTGATTGGAAGGGAAGAATACACACAAGATAGATGAAAATAGATTCTTTAAATAAGCTTGCTTGGAGAAAATTTAAAAAAAATAAGTTAGCATTTTTTTCATTATTATATTTATTGTTTTGTTTATTTATTAGTGTTTTTGCAGTACCTTTTTTACCTGATAATACTCCAATGGCAAATAATATGAATATAGAGTTAGCAACTTTACCCCCACTTTCAAAAATCACTTTTTTAAAAATACCTAAAAGTAAAAATCCTGAATCTTCATGCATCTCAAGTTTTTTTTTAGGAAAAGAACTTAATTACGATAAAATAGCCGTATCAAGTTATCAAAAATTAGATAAGGGTATTATATATTCTCCATACGCTTCGAAAATTGAGAAAGTGTTTTATGGAAAATATTATATTGACAAACAAATATTTTTTTTAGGAACAGATAAATATGGAAGAGATTTATTAAGTAGGCTAGTTTATGCAACAAGAATTTCTTTTGCTATAGGTTTTATTTCTGTTTTTATTTCATTAATTTTAGGATTAATTTTAGGACTAACCGCTGGTTACTACAGGGGTATTATTGATGATATTATAATGTGGTTTGTAAATGTAATGTGGTCTATCCCAACATTAATGTTAGTCATTGCAATAACTTTAGCGTTAGGTAAAGGTTTTTGGCAAGTATTTATTGCAGTAGGTTTAACTATGTGGGTAGAAGTAGCGCGAATTGTGAGAGGACAAGTTTTATTAATTAGAGAATTAGAATTTGTGCAGGCAGCAAATATACTTGGATTAAAAGAATCAAGAATTATCTTTAAACATATTTTACCTAATATTAGTGGACCTATTATTGTAATTTCAGCTATAAATTTTGCTGCTGCAATTCTTATTGAAGCGGGACTATCTTTTTTAGGTGTTGGAGCACAACCACCAATGCCATCTTGGGGAAGTATGATAAAAGATCACTATGCTTTCATTGTTATGCAGAAAGAATACCTAGCTATCCTTCCAGGATTAGCTATTATGTTCAGTGTGCTTTCATTTACATTATTAGGTAATGGTTTGAGAGATGCATTTGATGTGAAAGAATAAAATATTTAAAAATGGAATTATTTCTTTCAGCAGTAATTATTTTTATTTTAAGAGTAGCAGATCAGAGTTTAGGTACTATGAGGTCCTTATTAGTTGCAAAAAACAAACCTTATTATGCGGCCCTTGTTGGTTTAATTGAATCTGCTATTTGGATTATTGCTGTTGCTCAAGTAATTAAAGATGTTAATGATCCAATTCTTATAGCCTCTTATGCAATTGGTTTTGCTTCTGGTACAATTTTTGGTTCATATATTGAAAGTGTTTTAGGTGTTGGAAACATAGTTATTAGAGTCTTCTCATCCGTTAATGATCCAAATATAGCTAAAGCTTTAAGAAAATATGGTTTTGCTGTAACAGTTATTAATGCAGAAGGAAGAGATGGACCAGTTAGAATATATTGGTGTATAGTACCTAGAAGAAAGTTAAAAACTGTTCTAGAAATAATTCGAGAAATTAATCCAAATGCATTTGTAACAACAGATATAGCAAATCCAATATCTTTAAAAAAATAATTTTTAAAATAATAAAATTCCAATAATAAATATTGTCGATCCAGCTAATAAAAGAACTAGAGTAAATGGTAATATTTCTTTAGCTTTTAATCCAGTAATTCCAAGTAGTGGTAATGCCCAAAATGGTTGTAACATATTAGTAATTTGGTCTCCATATGCTAAAGCCATTATACATTTGGGGATATTAATTCCAAGTTGATTTGCTGCATCAATAATAATTGGACCTTGAATAACCCATTGTCCTCCTCCACTTGGAACAAAAATATTTACTATTCCAGCACTAATAAATGTAAAGATAGGAAATGTAGTTTCAGTTGAGATGCTTACAAAAAAATCAGACATAATTTTAACTAATCCTGTATTATACATAATACCCATAATTCCAAAATACAAAGGAAACTGAATTAGTATTCCGGAAGTACTATTAATAGCTTTCTTAATTGAGTTCATAAAATTATAGAAATTACCATGTATCAAAATAGCTATTCCGAGTAAACAGAGGTTTATAAAATTAGGTGTAATAATTTTTAATGAAATTTTTTCAGGGATAATAAAAGCATTATATACACAAAGAAACAAAATAATTGTACTAAAGCAGTAGGCTAATATTCTTGAGTGATCTAGGCATTCAGCTCCTTTGATTTTCGACTCATTATTTATATAGATATTTGTTTTAAGATGTATTATTTTTCCTGGGCTTTTTCTTCCCAAAGAATACATGATTAATGGTAAAACTATAATTAAAAATAGACTAACATAAATATTCATTGAAGAAAAAACTGTTTCTTGAAGAGATATGACCCCCATTTCTTTAACAAGAAAATGTCCATCCTCAGCAATTTTAATTGGCGCAGAACCTGAAATCCCCCCATGCCATACCATTAGTCCAGAATAGCCCGCAGCTCCTATTAATGGATAATTCATTTTAATATTTTTTTTGCTTGCATATTCACCAACTTTACGAGAAAAAATTGCTCCAAAAATTAGTCCTAAACCCCAATTTAAAAAAGATACTATTATTGTAAAAAGAGTGATAATTGCCGCAGCATTTGCAGAAGTATTACAATATTTAATAATTTTATTAATGATTTTGTTTATAAGATTTGAAAGAGCTAAAGAATAGCCAAGTACAAGCATTAACATCATTTGAATTGTAAATACAAGTAAATCTGGATTCCACAATCCACTTTCCCAAAAATTTAAGATTTTGATAAATTTATTTTGATAACAAGTGTTTTCTTTAGATACTAGAATTGCTAAAATAAACGTAATAAAAGTTAATATTACTGCAATTGTAAAAGGTGATGGAATAATAAATTTAAAAAACTTCTCAATATATTTATGTAATAACATTTTTAAAAAGGAAGATCATCCTCTTCATTGTTAGAATTGTTAAACTGGGGAATTTCCGCCTCATTAATATTTGTTTTTGACTCATTAAGTTTTTCAATTCTCCACGCGTCTATGTTATGAAAGTATCTTCCATTGTATTCTCTTGATGATAAATTAAATGAAACTTCAATTTGATCACCTTCATTATATTCTTTTAATAATTGTATTTTTTCATCTCCAAATAATTGAAAACATATTTCTGGATTATACTGGGATCCAGTATCAAGAATAAATGATTGCTTTTTCCATTCATTTCCAGCTTTTGACGTCCCACTTTCAGTATCTAATACTGTTTTTAGTGTCCCTTTAATTGATAAGCTCATATTTTTTTTTTTATTTAATAACAAAATTAAATAAATTAAATTTTCTAAAAATCTTTAAACAGCTATTTATATTTAAATGTTAAAAAATAATATCTTTGTTATACCTAATTGTAGCGGGTATGGTGGAATTGGTAGACACGCTAGACTTAGGATCTAGTGCCGCAAGGCGTGGGGGTTCGACTCCCTTTACCCGCACTTTATAAAGCAAGCTTATGGCTTGCTTTATTTGTTTTATTTTAGATATTTTATCTGTTAAATAAATGTATTTTTGCAATTATTTTATAAAAAATGAAAATTACAAAAAGCAAAACAAAAGAAATGGTCTTAACATTAACGGTTAATATTGTTAATGGAGACTATATTGATAAAGTCAGTAAGATATTAAGAGATTACAAAAAAAGTGTTGCGATTCCTGGTTTTAGAAAAGGTAAAACTCCAATGGGAATTATTGAAAAAAAATATAAGAAACCAGTTTTAGTTGATGAGGTATATAAAATCGTTCAAGAGAGTTTGTATAAATTTATTAGTGATGAAAAAATTAAGACTTTAGGATCGCCAATTCAAATTGATGAAGAGAAAATTGATTGGGATAATCAAGTAGACTTTCAGATTAAGTATCAGATTGGATTAGCACCTAATTTTGATTTAGCTATCTCTAAAAAGGATAAACTTGATTTTTATCTCATAGAAGTAGATAGCAATATGATTAAAAAATATACTGATGATATTGCTAAAAGATATGGTAAGATGACTAATGTGGAGAAATCTATCAATGGAGATTTAGTTTATTGTAAAATAAATCAGCTAGATGAAAAAGGAGGATTTTTGAAGAATGGAATTTCTAATGATGCAACAGTATCTATGGATCATATAGATGCTAAAGTGAAGAAACGATTTATTGGAGTTAAAAATGGAGATAATCTCAAGATTGATATTTTGAAAGCTTTTACAAATCACACAGATTTAGCAGCAATGTTAAAAATATCTAAAAATGAAATTGGTAATCTTAAATTTAAGATGTTTAATTTTCAAGTCACTAATATTAGTAGATTAGAGCCTGCAAAATTAGATAAAGAGCTTTTTGACAAAGTCTATGCTTCATCTAATATAAAAGATATTAAAGCTTTTAAAAATAAAGTTAAAACAGATGCTGAAAAACAGTTTATGTTTGAAAGTGATAGAATGTTTAAAAATGATGTTGTAAATTATCTTTTAAAAAAAGTAAATTTAAATTTACCAGATGAATTTCTTAAAAAATGGTTGGTACAAACTTCTAAGCAACCCATAACAGTGGATTTATTAAATTCAGAATATGATATGTATGCAAAAGGATTACAATGGCAATTAATAGAAAATAAAATTTTAGAAGAATTTAAACTTCAAGTTAAAGAAGAAGAAGTATCTGAGTATGCTAAAAAAATGATTATATCACAAATGCAGCAATATGGTCAGTCTAAAATGGAAGAAAGTAAATTAAATGAAATAGCTAAAAATATTCTTGATAATGAAAAAGAAAAAAAGAAGATGTATGATCAATTGTATGATGAAAAAACTTTAGCTATTTATAAAAAAGAATTCAATCTAAAAGAAAAAACAATATCTTATGATGATTTTATTAAATTAGCATCAAAAAAAAATAAATAAATATGGACTACAGAAAAGAATTTAAAAAATATGCTACTAAACATAAGGGGATAAATAGTCTTTATCTAGATCAATTCACATCAATTTATGCAAATTATATATCCCCAACTATAATTGAAGAAAGACAAATGAATGTTGCTAGTATGGATGTCTTTTCTAGATTAATGATGGATAGAATTATTTTCTTAGGAGTACCAATTAATGATTATGTGGCAAATATTATACAAGCACAACTGCTTTTTTTAGAATCTGTAGAGTCTGATAAAGATATTTTAATTTATTTAAATTCTCCAGGAGGAAGTGTTTATGCAGGATTAGGTATATATGATACAATGCAGTATATTAATCCAGATGTTTCTACGATTTGTACAGGAATGGCAGCATCGATGGGAGCTGTTCTATTATGTGCTGGGGCTAAAGGAAAGAGAACAGCATTGAAACATTCTAGAGTAATGATTCATCAACCTTTGGGTGGAGCACAGGGACAAGCTTCAGATATAGAAATTACAGCTAGAGAAATTCAAAAGTTAAAGAAAGAATTGTTTGAAATAATTGCAACACACTCTGGCAAATCTTTTGACCAAGTATGGGAAGATAGTGATAGAGATTATTGGATGACTTCATCAGAAGCAAAAGAATATGGCATGATTGACGAGGTTCTTCAAAGAAAATAAAATGACTGTATCTAAAGATATTTTTTGTTCTTTTTGTAATAAAAATAAACAAGATACAAATTTACTGATTGCTGGCAATTCAGCTCATATTTGTGATTTATGTATTGAAAAGGCTCACTTAATTGTAAAAACAGATCATTCATCTAATACTAAATCAGAAAATTTTCAACTTTTAAAACCACAAGTAATTAAAAAACATTTAGATCAATATATTATTGGTCAAGATCAGGCTAAAAAAGTAATATCAGTATCTGTATATAATCACTATAAAAGAATATCTCAATCAGATTTTGTTGATGCATCAGTTGAGATTGAAAAGTCAAATATAATAATGGTGGGAGGTACTGGAACAGGAAAAACACTTATTGCTCGCAGTATTGCAAAAATTTTAAATGTTCCCTTTTGTATAGCGGACGCAACTGTTTTAACTGAAGCAGGATATGTGGGAGAAGATGTAGAAAGTATTTTAACTAGACTATTACAAGATGCAGACTACGATTTAAAAAAAGCTCAGAATGGAATAGTTTTTATTGATGAAGTTGATAAGATAGCTCGAAAAAGTGATAATCCTTCTATAACTAGAGATGTGAGTGGGGAGGGTGTTCAACAGGCTATGCTCAAATTATTAGAAGGAACAATAGTTAATGTGCCTCCTCAAGGAGGTAGAAAACATCCAGATCAAAAAATGATTGCATTGGATACAAAGAATATCTTATTTATAAGTGGGGGGGCTTTTTCAGGAATTGAAAATAAAATTTCAACAAGATTAAATACCAGATCTATTGGTTTCAAATCAAATAATGATAAAAATGTTAATAGGCAGCGTATTTTACAATACATATCTCCACAAGATTTAAAATCATTTGGTTTAATTCCTGAATTAATTGGAAGAATGCCAGTAGTTACTTATTTAAATCCTTTAGACAAGAAAGCACTCAGATTAATTTTGACTAATCCAAAAAATGCTTTGATTAAACAATATAAAAAGCTTTTTGAAATGGATGGTATTATACTTGAATTTGATGATGAAGCACTAGATTTAATTGTTGAAAAAGCAGTAGAATATAAATTAGGCGCCAGAGGATTGCGTTCAATTTGTGAGGCTATTATGTTAGATGCTATGTATAACTTTCCATCTTATGTCAAAAAGCGCAAATTAAATATCACAATAAGTTATATAAATAAGCAATTAGAAAAAAAATCTTTTAAGAAGCTAAAAGTAGCTTAGTTTAAAATAATTTTTGGATACGTTTCTGAGTTTGTAATTATAACAACATTACAATCACATCCTTCATTTCCATAATCAATTATTCTATCTTCATAACCATCAGGGGTTAACTTTACTTCACCAGATGTTACTAGGCATCCATAAAGACAGTTATATTCAATCATTAGCGGAGACATTATTGTACTGGAAAAATTATTATTGTTAGTACTATTTCCTGAAGAGGTTCCATTTAATATAAAGCCATCATCATTCTTATTAAAGAAAGTTTCTTCTCCGATTATCCACTCTTTACTTATATTTACTTGCCAATCAATTTTGCCTCTTGAATTATTTGAGACGCTCATATTATTGGAAGAAATCAAATAAACTGAGTTTCCTTGAATATTTTTTCCATTATTGATGATTACTATTTCACCTTCTACTAAGTAATTGTTAACTTGATAATTATCAAAAGATATATTAATAATAGAAAGGGAATCATGATATTTACCAGTGAATTCGCTGATAATTTTGCCTTTTCTTAATTTTCCCCCTGGATTTGGATAGAGAATGTTTGAATTGCCAAAATCAACTATTAGAGTATCTAAAGTATCTTGAGGAAAACTGTAGTTGAAGTTTTTAAGAGTGTAATTAGGATATCCTTTACTTATGCCATTATCTCTAAATGCCTGTTCTATAGTTTCATCAATGTCAAGAAGTATATTCTCTATTAATAAATAATCTTCACATGCTTGTGTGCTAACAAGTTCAGATTTTTGTAAAACATTTTCATCTTTACAAGAAAGAAAAACAAAAATCACTGCTATGTAAAATGAGAATATTTTTTTCATGAATCATTATTTTTTTGTAAATCTAGTTAATTTTATTTAATGTAATAAAATCAAAATCATAAGCATGAATATTGTCTACTTTATTTCTTTTAATATCTGTAACCTTCCATTCTTTTCTATCTAGTTTTGGGAAAAAAGTATCTCCTTTAAAATTATGATAAATTTTTGTGTAATATATTTTATGAACAAGATTTTTTTCTAATGCTAGCTTGTATATTTCTCCTCCTCCAATAATAAACAGTTCATTTTCTTTGTTTCTTTTAGCAATATCAATACCGGCTTCTATAGAATTAACAGTTAAACAATTTTTAGCAATATAATTTGAATTTCTAGTTATAACAATATTTGTTCTATTAGGCAAAGGTCTAAACTTATGAGGTATAGATTCAAAATTTTTCCTTCCCATTAAAATATGATGACCATTTGTAGTAGATTTAAAGAATTTCATATCTTTTGGAAGTTTCCAAATTAGATCATTGTCTTTTCCAATTACATGATTTTGTGAAACTGCAACAATAATTGATATAATCATTTTATATTATTGATTTTTTATAATTAACTCCTCTTTTTTTGAGATATTTATTTACATACTCAAAATGTTCACCTAAATATTCAGGAGGTGAAATGCCAGTTTTTTTATATTTTTTTTCGATTATAAGATTAGCTGCTGCTGAACATGTATATCCTGTTGTTCGTGCCATTGATATTGTGTTATTTTGATATCTGTCAAGCAGTTCATACTTATATGTTATATTTTGATTTTTTTCTTTTCCTTCAATAATAATTCTCATAACAGTGAAATCTCTGTCACCTACTTTCATTTCCCATTTTGGAAAAAGTAATTTAGAAGTTAAATCTATTGGCCTAATCTTTAAATTATTTACTTGAACTTCTTCATATGAAAAAAAACCAGTTGCTTTTAATACTTTTAAATATTCTACAGTTCCTGGATATCTTAATGTTTTTTCTATCATGTTAGGAATGTGCGACATTGTATGTATTAAGGTTCTTAATCCATCTGAATTCCAACTTTCAAGTGATCCAATTTCTTCAAATTGTATGAGCTCAGTATCTGAAAGGGCTTCTTTGGTAATTATTTTTGAATTTTGAACAAAACGTGCGGGTCTTATATATTCTTCAATAACATCAATTGGAGAAAATACTGCTTGATATTCATATGGCCATTCTCTTCTTTCAGGAAGTCCTCCAACTAAACATTCATAGTTATTTATTTGCATGCTTAAATTGTGATGACCTAAGATAATATTACCCATTCCTGGGGCAACACCACAATCCATAATTGCAATTACTCCTTTTTGTTTAGCAATTTTATCTAGCTCGAAAGGGTCTTCTGGAAAAAATGATATGTCGACGATATTTTTTTTTGCGTTAATTACATCTAACATCATTTTATAGCCCATAAATCCAGGTACTGCACCAATCACTAAGTCAAATTTTGAGATAATGTTATTAAGATATTCAGTATTTGATATATCACAACAAATTGTATTTAAGTGATTTATCTTTTCTAATTGTTCTTTAGATTTATCTACAACAGTAACTTTATGATCTTTAGCTAAATCTTTAGCTATAACACTACCTACTAACCCAGCTCCTAAAACAATTATTTCTGCCATTATATTGCTACTTTACCTTTAATATGAGGGTGATGTTCATAATTAATTAGTTGAAAATCTTCATATTTAAACTCGAATATATTTTTAACATTTTGATTAATTATCATTTGAGGCAGTTTTTTACATTTTCTTGAAAGCTGTAATTTTACTTGCTCAAAATGATTAGAATAAATATGCGCATCTCCTAACGTATGTATAAATTCTCCTAATTTTAAATTGCAAACTTGAGCTATCATCATAGTTAGAAGGGCATATGATGCAATATTAAATGGAACACCTAAAAATATATCTGCACTTCTTTGATACAATTGACATGATAATTTATTTTCAGCTACGTAAAATTGAAAAAAGGCATGACATGGGGGTAATGCCATTTGGTCTATTTCACCTACGTTCCATGCGCTAACAATTATTCTTCTACTGTTAGGATTGTCTTTTAGAGTATTTACTACTTGTTCAATTTGATCTACATGTTTCCCGTTTGGAGTTGGCCAGTTTCTCCATTGATAACCATAAACATTTCCTAAATCACCATTTTCATCAGCCCATTCATCCCAAATTCTCACTCCATTTTCTTTTAAATACTTAATATTTGTATCTCCTTTTAAAAACCAAAGGAGTTCATGTATTATTGATTTAAGATGTAATTTTTTAGTTGTAACGCATGGGAAGCCTTTTTGCAGATCAAATCTCATTTGATGACCAAATATACTTTTAGTTCCAATTCCTGTTCTATCTTTTTTTACAACCCCTTGTTTCATTACACGGGTCATTAGATTTAAATATTGTTGCATTTATTTTAAATTAATTTTTTTTACTACTTCTCCATTATCATATATATAAAGAAGTAGTTTGTTATTTATATTTTTTCTTTCTCTCCCTAGCAAGTCAACTATCTTAACAAGTTTTTTATTTTTTGAAAATTCATTAATATTTGTTGGTTGGTTAATTAAGCCATTTATATCATATTTAGATAAAAATCTCCATATTTCAATAGATGCATTAATATCATAATTTATTATTCCAGAATTATTAGAAGAAAAATTACTTCCAGGCCACGTATGACCTCCATTGATGACTTTTAAATGTTCAACTTCTACTCCATTAATTCCATTTTTCCAACTGTAATGTTCTACAGTACTACTGTCATTAATATTAACATTTGGTACTAGTATAAGAACACTTTGTGTATCACATTGATTATAATTTACCCAATAAGATATAATATTTGGTATAGATTCTACACCAGGATTTCCATAGTATACTGAAGTACTATCAGCATCTCCATGAATATGTAATACAGGAGTTGGTTGTGAGGGGTTACAGTTAGTCAACATATAAGAAATATATGATCCTGCAACGGGGGCTATGGCAGCTATTTTTTCTGAAAGCTCACAAGCTAGTCTATAGCTCATATATGCTCCATTAGACATTCCTGTACTATAAACTCTATTTAGATCAATATTGTATTTTGATGACAAACTATCAAGTAATGCGGAAATAAAATTAATATCATTAATTGAAGTTCCTATTTGACCTATATTCCAATGAGTTTGTCCTGCACTATTTAATAAGCCTTGAGGGTGAACAATAATAAAATTTGCAGTATCAGCTATTTGTCTAAAGTCTGCTTGCCACATTGAAGTAAATGAACTGCCTGTTAATCCATGAAAATTAAATAATAAAGGAGTAGCTTTTGAAGAATTATAAATTTCAGGTATATAGGCTCTATAACTTCTATATATATTATCATGTATTATACTATCCTTCACTATTTGTTGTCCAAAAAAACAGATAGGTAGAAAAAATAGTATAAGTGTAATTTTTTTCATTTATATAATAATTCCGACAATCGCTGCTGTAAATAATGAAGCAAGAGTACCACCGATTAATGCTAATATTCCTAATTTTGCAAGATCCCCTTTTCTTTTTGGAGCAATTGCTCCAATTCCACCAATTTGAATTCCTATTGACGAAAAATTTGCAAACCCACATAGTATATATGTTGCTATTATAATAGATTTTTCTTCAAAAAACTTTCCTGCTTCTTTCATTTCTGCTAGTGAGACATATGCTACAAATTCATTTAAAACAGTTTTTTCTCCTAAAAGTTGTCCAACTAACAACATATCTTCTTTGCATACTCCAACCAACCAAGCAATTGGAGCGCCAATATAGCCGAGTATTAAATTTAATGATAATTCATTGTATCTGGTATTTTCAGAAATCCATAAATTTATCGAGGACCAGTCTCCTAATTTAAATAATATGTAATTCCCCATTGAAACAAGACCAATAAAAACTAAAAGCATAGCCCCTACGTTAACTGCAAGTTTTAACCCATCATATGTGCCATTTGAAACTGCTTCTAAAGCTGAATCGCCAATTTCATTTTTGCTAATTGATAGTTTTTCTTCAAATTTATGTTTTTCTGGAAATAGTATTTTAGATGAAATAACTGCTGCTGGAGCTGACATGACAGAGGCCGCTAGAAGATGTTTTGCAAAAATGATTTGCTCTAAAGGATCAGAACCTCCTAAAAATCCAATGTAAGCTGCTAGAACACCACCAGCAATAGTAGCCATTCCTCCACACATGAGACATAACATTTCTGACATTGTCATTTTGTTCAGATAGGGCTTGACTAAAAGAGGAGATTCTGTTTGACCTAAAAAAATATTTCCTGCAACTCCAACACTTTCAGGTCCAGAAAGATTTAGAGTTTTTTTCATTAACCATGCAAAGACATAAACAATTTTTGGAATTATTTTCCAATAATAAAACAAAGATGTAAGTGCTGAGAAAAAGATTACAGTTGGTAAAATCATGATAGCAAAATTTGCAAGTGGGGCTTCTATGGTTCCGCTAGAAAAAGATCTAAATAAGAACATTGTTCCATCTTGAGTAAATGAAATTATTTTTGTAAATATTTTACCAACAAATTCAAATCCTGTTGAAACAAGTGGCGCTTTTAAAATTAAAACGGCAAAGATTATTTGTATTGCTAGTCCTTTGAATACCAATTTCCAGTCTATGGATTTTCTGTCTTGACTAAAACAAAAAGCTAAAAATAAAAGTGACGCAACTCCTAAAAAACCTCTGATTAAAGTGTTTAATAAGTTATTTTTTTTAAGTGTTAAATATGATGTTTTTTTAAATTCAAAATTAACACCATTTTCCTCTAAAATTAATATATTTCGATTAATTATAATATTAAATGTTCTGAGCGTATCTTCTGGAGAGGAATACAACAGTTGTATCTTATTATTTTTCAGCTCCCAGTTTCCTTTAGCAAATAACGGTATTTGCCGAAGTTGATATTCAAAGGTTCCATTTTTAAAAAAAATGATATAATCTAAATTCTTCTGAATAGGTTTAATACTTGTGGAATCACTATCATTTAAATTATAAATATTTTTAAAAAACCATTTCCCTGTTATATTTTCCCCACTAGATAAAATACAATTCAGTATTAAAATAGTAGTTAATATATATTTTTTCATTTATAAATCTTTCTTTCTTCTTTTAATTTCATCTCTTATTTTTGATGCTTTTTCATAATTTTCTTGATCAATAGCTATTTCGAGTAATTGGTTAAGCTTCTTGATGCTTAAAGATGAGATACTTGTTTTTTTTGGTGATTTTTTTTTGTTTTGATCAATAGATAATTTGTCAAAATTTTTAGCAGAATTAATTATAATTCCAGCGTTAGTTAAAATTTCTTCATAAGTAAAAATTGGACAATTATTTCTAATAGATATAGCAATTGCGTCAGATGTTCGCGCATCTATTTTTTTTTCTTCACCAGTTTTTTTATTTGTACAATAAAAGGATGCATGAAATATTCCCTCAATTAAAGTATGGATGACCACTTTTTCAATTATAATACTAAAACAATCACTAAAAGTCTTAAATAAATCATGAGTTAAAGGTCGTTCTAGCTCACTGCTTCCTTCTAATGCTATAGCAATAGATCTAGCTTCACACCATCCTATTACGATTGGAAGTTGTCTGTTTCCTGATTTTTCATTAAGTAATAAAACATATGCATTATTTTGTGAATCACTTTGTCTAATAGCAGCTATATCTAATTGTACTAAATCCAAAATTAAAGAGATGATTTTTTAATTTCTTCTATCATTTTAGGAATAACTTCAAAAGCATCCCCCACAATACCATAGTTTGCAGCTTTAAAAAAAGGAGCTTCGGAATCAGTGTTGATAACAACAATATTTTTTGACGAATTTACACCTGCTAAATGTTGAATTGCTCCAGAAATACCAATTGCAATATATAAATTAGGAGATACAGCTTTTCCTGTTTGACCAACATGCTCACTATGAGATCCCCATCCAATATCAGAAACAGGCTTAGAACATGCAGTGGCAGCATTTAATAATGAAGCTAATTCTTCAATCATTCCCCAATTTTCAGGACCCTTTAAACCTCTTCCAGCTGAAACAATTATTTCTGCTTCAGATAATGAGATTTTATCAGTACTATTTTCTTGTGATAAAATATTTAAATCACTACCTTTTTCAATATCAAATATTTTTATCTCAATGTTTGAGTTATTTTCAATCAATTGGTATGAGTTTGGGGCAATAGAAAGAATTACTTTATTGGTTTTGGCAGTTACTTTTTCAATTGCTTTAGAAGAAAAAGATTGTCTTTTAACAGTTAGTGGATTTATGCTATTCACAGTACTTACAACATTAGTAATTAAAGCTGCTTTCAATCTAATTGAAAGACGTGAGGTAATCATTTTTGATGTATAAGTATTTGAAAATATAAATAATTTTGAATCACTAAATTCATTTTCTATAACACTTGTTACAGTTTGACTGTCTCCTTTATTAATTTTTGTAAATGAATACACCTTTGTAACACCATAAGCACTTAATTTTTCTAATTCAAGTCTATCTACTTCTCCAAATGATATCGCATATAATTCTTCACTTAATTCATTAGAAATAGTTTTTGCATATGAGACTGTTTCATAGGTGTTTTTCCTAAAAACGTTGTTCCAACTTTCTGTGTATACTAATACGGACATATTAAAAATTTTAAATCACTTTTGCTTCGTTTTTCAATAAATTTATTAATTCTGTTACATTTCCAGCATCAATTAATTTACATTCTTCTTTTTCTTTAGGTTTTTCAAATTTTATTGATTGAGTAAAAACTGTCGTATTGATAGGTTCTACAATATTAAGGGGTTTATTTCTGGCTTGCATAATTCCACGCATATTAGGAATTCTTAAATCACTTTCTTCCACTAATCCTTTTTGACCAGCAACTACAATAGGCATTTGTGCCTGTATTGTTTCTTTGCCACCATCAATTTCTCTAATCATTTTAATAGAATTATTATTTATTTCTAAATTAATACATGCATTTACAAATGGTAAATTTAAAATTTCTGAAATCATTCCAGGAACAGCACAACCATTATAATCAATAGATTCTCTACCTGTGATAATTAGGTCAAAAGAATTATTTTTTATGTAGCTAGCAATTTCTACAGCAGTGGAATAGCTATCTTTAGGGTCATGATTTATTCGAACGGCTTTGTCAGCTCCTATAGCAAGCGCTTTTCTAAGAATAGGTTCAACACTTACATCTCCAACTGTGATAGCAGTTATTTCAAATCCATTTGTTTCTTTAAGCATCATTGCTTTAGTTAACCCAAACTCATCATAAGGATTGATAATAAATTGAATGCCGGATTTATCAAATTTACTATCATCATCTGTAAAATTGATTTTTGATGTGGTATCTGGAACACAACTTAAACAAATTAAAATTTTCATTTTTTTATTTAAAATTAATCAATCGCAAATTTAAAAAAATAGATGCACTTTATTGTTTTTTAAATAAGAAATCAAGATAAAAAAAATGAATCATGTAGAATCTAGAGAATAATAGATGAAAATTACATAAAAATACTATTTTTGCACTCGTTTAAGAATTAAATATTAATTAATAAAAAATAAAATGGAAATTATTATTAACTACTTGCCACTTTTCGGAATTTTAGCACTAATATTTGTATTTTGGAAAAATGCCTGGGTAAAAAAGCAAGATGAGGGAGATGAAAAAATGTCTAGAATTGCAAAAAATATTGCAGATGGTGCAATGTCTTTTTTAAAAGCTGAATACAAGTTACTATCAATTTTTGTTCTAGCTGTAGCAGTTTTATTATTTTTTAAAGGAAATGCAGAAGTAGATTCAAATGGGCTTGTTGCAGTTTCGTTTATTGTAGGAGCTATTTGTTCTGGTCTTGCAGGATTTATAGGTATGAAAGTTGCTACTAAAGCAAATGTCAGAACAACAAATGCAGCTAGAAATTCCCTAGGTAGAGCGTTAGAAGTGGCTTTTTCAGGTGGGGCTGTTATGGGACTTGGTGTTGTTGGACTTGGTGTTTTAGGATTAACTTCTTTATTCTCTTTTTATCAAGGATTATGGACTGATAATTTAAATATGGTCCTAAATGTTCTTTCTGGATTTTCATTAGGAGCTTCTTCAATTGCTTTATTTGCCAGAGTTGGTGGTGGAATTTATACCAAGGCAGCGGATGTTGGAGCTGATTTAGTTGGAAAAGTTGAAGCAGGCATACCAGAAGATCATCCTTTAAATCCAGCTACTATAGCTGACAATGTTGGTGATAATGTTGGAGATGTTGCAGGTATGGGAGCGGATTTATTTGAATCATATGTTGGTTCAATAATAGGAACAATGGTTTTGGGTGCAGTTATAATTACTCCTTCTTTTGATGGCTTGGGTGCAGTTTATTTACCATTAGTTTTGGCTTCAGTAGGAATAATTATGTCAATTATAGGTACTTTATTTGTTAAAGTTAAAGATGGTGGTTCCCCTCATAAAGCTTTAAATATTGGAGAGTTTGGATCAGCAGGATTGATGATTGTAGCGTCTTATTTTATAATTAATTCTATGTTAGCTGGAACTACAGATTTGCCATTTGGTCCTATGGGTGTTTTTTGGGCTACAATAGCAGGATTAATAGCTGGACTGTTGGTAGGAAAAGTAACTGAGTATTACACTGGAACAGGAACAAAGCCAGTTACATCGATAGTTGAACAGTCAGAAACAGGTTCTGCCACTAATATAATTGCTGGTCTTGGTGTTGGAATGATGTCTACAGCAATACCAATATTATTAATTGCAGCAGCAATTTTAGTTTCCCATCATTTTGCCGGATTATACGGAATTGCAATTGCAGCTGTTGGAATGTTAGCAAATACAGGTATTCAGCTAGCTGTAGATGCATATGGCCCAATTTCTGATAATGCTGGAGGAATTGCTGAAATGGCAGAATTACCTGCTGAAGTTAGAGAAAGAACTGATAAATTAGATGCTGTAGGAAATACTACTGCTGCAATTGGAAAAGGTTTCGCTATTGCTTCTGCAGCACTCACAGCCTTGGCATTATTTGCAGCTTTTATGACAACAGCAGGAATTAACTCTATAGATGTTTCTCGTCCAGATATCATGGCAGGGTTATTAATAGGGGCGATGTTACCATTTGTTTTTTCAGCACTTTCTATGAATGCTGTAGGTAGGGCAGCAATGTCAATGATAGAGGAAGTTAGAAGACAGTTTAGAGATATTCCAGAATTAAAAGCGGCATTAGAAGTAATGAGAAAGTATGACTCTGATATGACTAAAGCAACAGAAAAGGATAGAAAAATTTTTGATGCTGCTGATGGTGTTGCTGAATATGATAAATGTGTAGAAATATCCACAAAAGCATCAATTAGAGAAATGATTCTACCAGGTTTACTTGCAATACTTGTTCCTGTTCTAGTTGGTTTTGGAGAAAAGTGGTTTGGAATTGGAGGAGCAGAGATGCTCGGAGGATTACTTGCAGGTGTAACAACTTCAGGAGTTTTAATGGCAATTTTTCAATCAAATGCTGGTGGAGCTTGGGACAATGCAAAAAAGATGATTGAAGAACAAGGAAAAAAAGGAACGGAAGCACATAAAGCATCTGTAGTAGGAGATACTGTAGGAGATCCATTTAAAGATACTTCAGGACCATCTTTAAATATTTTATTAAAATTAATGTCTGTTGTAGCACTGGTTATAGCACCATCAATTTCATCTAATTTAGAAGGGTCAAAACAAACACAAGAAGATAACAATATTGTAAAAGAAAATGTTATTGGAACACTATTTTATGCTACAGCTACAGATTTTGTCTTTGACTCTGAAGAAGAAGACGCTATATTAAAAGTTGATGCTTCAAGAGTTGGATGTAACTCTAGTATCGTCGGCTCAAATCTATGTAATATGGTTTCTGAACAAAGAAATTTGACTTTTAATTCTGAATTGAATACTCATAAAATATCAGAAAATGATGAATACCCTATTGAAATTAGTGGTTTCGTTTCAATTGGTAAGTTTGAATTAGAAGCAATTTTTATGTATAATGTGGACAAAAAGGAAGGGATGGGAACAGAAATGTATGGAGTTTTAGAATTTGAAAACCCATATGAATCTGATCAAGATAATTTGGTAAGTATGCTTTTAAAAGGAAAAATTTAAATATGCTGTGAAATAAGATTTTTAATCTATGAAATCTTATTTATTTCCACTTTAGTTTTTTTAATTATATCATTAAGATCTTGTTCGTTGTCAGCAAAATTTATATCATCAATGTCAATTATTAAAACATTACCTTTATTATATTGCTCAATCCAAGCTTCATATCTCTCATTAAGTCTAGTTAAATAATCTAGCCTTATACTATTTTCATAGTCTCTTCCTCTTTTTTGGATTTGCTCAACCAGAATTGGAACAGAAGCTCTTAAGTATATAAGCAAATCAGGACTTTTAATAAATCCATCCATTAAATTAAATATTTCAATATAATTTTCATAGTCTCTAGATGACATTAAACCCATTGCGTGAAGATTTGGAGCAAAAATAAAAGCGTCTTCATAAATTGTTCGATCTTGTATATAGTTTTTTCCACTATTTCTAATATTTATGATTTGTCTAAATCTACTGTTAAGAAAATATACTTGTAAGTTAAAAGACCATCTTTGCATGTCTTTGTAAAAGTCATTTAAATACGGATTGTTTTTTACTTCTTCGTAATGAGCTTCCCAATTATAGTGTTTTGATAGTTTTGTGGTTAAAGTAGTTTTTCCTGACCCAATATTGCCTGCTATAGCTACGTGCATTTTTTTTTTTTTTTATAAAAATAAAAAAACTTATTTTATTAGTTGATGTACTTGTATGTTTGATGTTGAAGATGTTGAAAACTTCATGTTTTTAAAATTTCATTAATGATTTTTCTATCATTTGATAGTCTAGGTATTTTAGATTGTCCTCCCAATCTATTGTTTTTTTTCATCCAAATATAAAACTCATTTTCAATACATGTGATTTCTATTTCTTTTAAAATTAAATCATTTTCTCTTTTAGCCTTGTAGTCGGAATTTAAATCTTTTAATTTTTTATCTAGATCTTTTTTAAAGGAATTTAAACATTTTGGATATATTTCAAATTCAATTAACCATTGATGCGACCCTGATTTTTCTGATAAATATATTGGAGCTACAGTATAGTCTTTTATTCTGCATGAATTTTGTTTACAGGCATAAACAATTGCTTTATCTGTATTGTCAACTATGATTTCTTCACCAAATGTATTGATATAACTTTTTGTTCTACCTGTAATAACAATTTTAAATGGTTTTATAGATTTAAATTTAATCACATCACCAATTATGTATCTCCAAAGACCGGCATTTGTTGAGATTATTATAACATAGTCAACATTTAGCTTAACATCTTTCAAACAAATTGCATCTTTTTTCCCATTATTATAATTAGATAAAGAGATGAATTCATAGAAAATCCCGCAATCTAACATAAGTAATAATTCTTTACTATCAAATTGATCTTGTATTGCAAAAAATCCTTCTGAAGCATTGTATCCTTCTAAATAATTCATTGCTTTTGAAGGAATAAGTTGATTAAAAGCTTCTTTATATGGATCAAAATTTACTCCGCCGTGCATGTAAAGTTCTAAATTTGGCCAAACTTCTAAAATATTTTTTTTACCGCTTTTTTTCAATATTGTTTGCAATAAAATTAACATCCATGAAGGGACTCCTGTTAAATTTGTAATATTTTTATCAATTACTTGGTTAGAAATTCTTTCTATTTTTTCTTTCCAATTGTTCATTATAGCTGTATTATAGTCTGGTAATCTGTGATATTTTACCCAAAAAGGGAAATTTTCTAACAATATTGCAGAAAGGTCCCCCTCTAAATATGATCGATTTCCTTTAGACAATGACCCACCTAACATTAGTCCATATCCATTATATAATTTTTTTTTGTTGGGATAATTATGAGAGTATAAACAAAGCATATCTTTTCCAACCTTATAATGACATTTATTTAGAGAATCTTGTGTTACAGGAATATATTTACTGTTTGAATTTGTGGTTCCAGAAGATTTAGCAAAACATCTTATTTTTCCTGGCCATAAAATATTTTTAGCTCCTGATTTACATTTTTTTATATACTCGAAAAATTCCTCATATGTTCTTAAAGGAATATTTTTTTTGAATGAATGATAATCATTAATTTCATCAAATTTGTGTTCAACACCAAATTCAGTATTTAAACTTTTACTTAATAATTTTTTTAAAACTTTTTTTTGGTAGGAGAAAGGGTTTTGCTGTACCTTATTAATATTTTTAATACGATTATCTATAAAATAAGAAAGTATAATATTTTTGATCTTATCATGAATCATTTTAATATCTTTAAACTTTGATAATAAATTTATTATGGCTTATGTTCTAAAAAAAATGACAACTAATCTTAGTAATCCGATTAGTTATTCACTTGAACTAGAAAAAGAAACACACATTATCAATGATTATATAAACAAAAATATAAAAATTGAATGGCATGGAAGTGTTATTTGTTCTTGTGGTAAGAAAATGAAAAAATTTTACAGGTCTAATTTTTGTTATAATTGCTATTGGAAATCACCGTTAGCTTCTCAAAGTATTTTTAAACCTGAATTATGTACTGCTCATTTAGGAATAGAGGAACGAGATTTAGAATGGGAAAAAAAATTCCAATTGGCACCTCATTATGTTTATTTGGCAAATTCAAGTGGTGTTAAAGTTGGAATTACTAGAAAATCTGAAGGTGTGAAAAGATGGATAGATCAAGGAGCTAGTCAGGCAATTTGTTTAGCTGAAGTCCCAAATAGAAGGTTATCAGGAGATATTGAGGTTATCCTAAAAAAACATGTTAATGACATAACAAATTGGAGAAGAATGTTATCAGGTATGCCAGAAAAAAAGGATTTAATTAGAATTAAAAAAAATTTATGTACTTATATCCCAGATGAATTAAAAAAATATATTCTTAGTGAAGATAAGGTTTATGAATTAGATTATCCTGTTTTTGAATACCCAAAAAAAATTAAAAGTTTAAAATTAGAAAAAACTCCTGTAATTGAAGGTGTTTTAAAAGGCATCAAAGGTCAATACCTAATTTTAGATGATAATAGGGTATTTAATGTTAGATCACATTCTGGATTCATCATTAAGTTTTTATTTAATGAATCTTATAAGGGTTCAGCTTTATTTTAGTTTAATTATAAAGGGAACCCTTGTTTGAATTATATCATCATTAAAAATTAAATCTTCAATGGGATTAGTTAAATTGCTTTGAAATCCGATTTTATTTAAAACTATTTTTTTAAAATGAGTGTCATTACTAATTTCAAGAGCAAGTTGTGTTAAAGGATCTTTTTTAATCGGAAGTGAAACAACTCTAAAGTCTTTAATATTTGCTAAGTTGGCAGCAATTTCAATAGCGTTTTCTATTCCTCCAATTGTATCAATAAGACCTATATTTTTAGCGTGAAGGCCAGACCATATTTTACCTTGTGCAACTTCATTAATATACTCAACAGATTTTTGTCTTCCTGATGCAACTTTATTTACAAATGTATTATATACATTTTTAATATTTTCTTTTATTTTTTTTCTTTCATAAGAAGATAATGGTCTATTTATGCCAATATCAGCATATTTATGAGTGTTAACGGTATCTATTGTGACTCCTAATTTGTTTTTATAAAAATCTTGCATATTTGGAATCATCCCAAATACTCCAATAGATCCTGTTATTGTATTAGGATTTGCTACAATTTTATCAGCTACACATGCAATATAATATCCACCGCTAGCAGCATAGTCTCCCATAGAAACAACAATAGGTTTTATATTTTTTATTAATTTTAATTCTCTCCAAATTACATCAGAAGCGAGTGCGCTCCCTCCACCTGAATTTATTCGTAAAACTATTGCTTTTGTATTTTTATCATTGGCTGCTTTTTTAATTGCTTTTACTGTTGTTGTAGAGCCTATTTTATTTTCATCACCTTCTCCATTTTGAATTGTTCCATTTGCATATATAATTGCAATTTTATTTCTGCTTGTATTTTTATTTATATTTTTATTGATATTGCTGTATTGGTTAACGTCAATAAGATTTAATTTTTGGTTTTCTGAAATAGTTTTTAATGTGTCATATACCTGATCTTCATAAATTATTGCATCAACATATGATAATTTTAAACACTTTTTTGCTGAATTTAATTCTAATTTATTGGCATTTTTATTAATTTGATCTAAAGAAATATTTCTCTCTAGGGCAATATTATTAAACATATTTTTTGATAGAGAATTTAGCATGGTGCTAAGTTGCATTCTGTTTTCTTTACTCATTTGTTTCAAAGTAAATGGTTCTATAGCGCTTTTAAAATTACCGTGTCTAACTATTTGAACATCTACGCTAATTTTTTCTAATAATCCTTTGTAAAACAACGTTGTTGCAGAGAGTCCTTTAAGTTCAATTATGCCTTCAGGATTTAAGTAAATCTTATCAGCTACTGAGACTAAATAATATCCATTTTGACTATATGTTTCTGAATATGCAATCACTTTCTTGCCACTTGTTTTAAAGTTTATCAGTTTATTTCTTATCTCTTCTATTTGAGAAACACCTGCATTAATAGCTGATACATTAATGTAAATCCCTTTAATTGAATTATCTTTTTTAGCTTTTTCTATATTATCTAAAATTTGTTTGAGCTCAATAGTTTTTACAATTTTACCAGAGTTATTTAGAATTTCTAAAGGATTTGTTGATTTTCTTTCTACTATATTTGCTTTAGAGAGATTAAAAAATAAAATTGAATTTTCTGAAACTGATATGTTTTTTTCATTTTTTGATAAGCCCGAAGAAATAACAAATATAAATACAGAAAATATTAGTACTAATGATATAATAAGAGCTAATGTTGTTGATAAAATATTTTTGATAAATGATTTCATAAAGGAATATTTTTTTTGTAAAATTAAGAATTTATCCCCAATTTTTTTTTTAATTCTTTGTTATATTTGAACTACCAATTTTAAATTTTATGAATGAAGTTTTTTTACAATTAGGAAGTAATTTAGGAGATAGAAAAGCAATGATTATTAATTCAATCATTGAAATAAATTCTAGAGTTGGAAAGGTAATTAATAAATCAAAAATTTATGAAACTGCACCTTGGGGTGTAAATAATCAAAGTAATTATTTAAATCAAGTTATTAAAATCATTACACATTATAGTTCTGATATGGTATTAAAAAAAGTGCTTCAAATTGAAAATATTTTTGGTAGAAAAAGATTGAAAAAGTGGGGTGATAGAATTATAGATATTGACATTTTATTTTATAATAATGATTTAATAAATAAATTTAATTTATGTGTGCCTCATAAACATTTACATGAAAGGAAATTTGTGTTGATTCCATTGTGTGATATAGCTTCTGACTATATCCATCCAAAATTTGATATGAAAGTTTCTTCATTACTAGTTAAATGCAAAGATCAAAGTTATGTTGCAGAATACAGCTAATAAATTCATAACTATTGAAGGAAATATAGGTGCTGGAAAAACTACTTTAGCAACTATGCTTGCAAATGATTTAAATTTTCGTTTGATTTTAGAAAACTTTTCAAATAATCCCTTTTTGGAAGATTTTTACTCTTTAAGTAATTCAAATACTTTAGCTTTGGAATTGTCTTTTTTAGCTGAGCGATACAATCAGTTAAAAAAAATACAACATCAAGATATTTTTCAAAAAGGTTTTATTTCTGATTATTTTTTTAAAAAATCTCAATTATTTGCGCAAAATAATTTGAGTAAATTTGAAATAAAACTATTTAATAAGCTTTATAAAATAATGGCCCCTTCTTTAATTAAGCCAGATTTATTGGTTTTTTTATATAAAGATATAAGTTCACTTCAAAATAACATTAGAAAAAGGGGTAGAAAGTATGAACAGCAAATATCAAATAATTATTTAGAATGCATTCAATCTAAATATTTAGATTATTTAAAAAAGCAAAAATTATTCCCTGCAATTATTCTTAACACACAGCAAATTGATTTTGTAGAAGAAAGAAATTCATACGACTCAATTAAAAAATTAATTTTAAAAAAATATAGTATTGGATGTCATTATTTAGAATTAACTTAGCCAATGATTAAGTTTTTTATTTATTAATTTTTCTAATTTAGTAATATCCTCAATATAATATTTTTTAGTTAATCTAATTATTTCTTTTCTCTGTAATTTTTGGGGTTTTGAATAAATTAATTTTGATATAAAATTAATTATAAAATCTGGTAATATTTTTGATGGTTTTATATTTTGGAGTAAATTATAGTATCTCATTTTCATTATTATCCATCCAAAAACACCTTTTGGTGAGCCAGAAACATTAAGTTTTTTATTTGTGTTTGTGTTAAAGTTAGGGTCTACATTTAAAAAGTAATATATTTCTTTTATGATTTTTTTTGGATTTTTCACTAATTCATCAAAAAGAATAATTTTGATATCTTTTTGATTGAATAGATTATAATATTGTAGAAGTTGTTTATGGTAATAACCCTTTTTAATGTAGTGATATACAGGACTCCAGTTATTCTGGATTCTGGATTCTTCTAAATCTAATGTATTTAAAAAATCATTTATTGGCTCTCTACCGGCTCTTCTAACGTGTAAAAAATTAGAATATGCACGTTCTATAGGTTGTCGTAATACAGCAATAATTTTGACGTTAGGTAAATTTTTTTTAATTAAATCTGCGCAATATTTATTATATATATATCCAGGTGAGGCTTCTCCTATTGCTTTTTCGTTAGCATTTTTAAAAAGTGCGTAATATTTTTCAAAAGAAGTTATCTTGTTGTTTTTTTTACCCTTTATAAAATAATTGTTTTTTTTCAGGTTATTAAAGAACATTGGTTCTTTGACGTCTGGCATGAAAATATTTGGATGCTGTTTTAGATAAAAGTGCAATGAGGTCGTTGCAGCTTTCATAGCTCCAATTATAATAAAGTTAGGTTTGGTAGTTTTTGACATAAGAAAATAGCTCCTATAGGAGCTATTAATTTTATATTAAATTAAAAAAAATAATCTACTTTATAAGTTGGATAAAATCTTCATTACTTCTAATGTTTAAAAATTCTAAATCATTTTTTGCTTCTAATCTAAATTTAGAATCTTTTTCAATAGCTAAATTTAAATAATTAATTGATGCTTTTAAGTCTCCTTTTCTGTTTAATGCAATAGCATTTAAATAATAGCATTCAGCATTTTTTTCATTGCATAGAGAGTTGTTATTTCCATTTAAAATTTTAGAAAGTGTCGCATTAAAATTTGTTTTGTTTTTATAAAATCTAGCAGCTTTATTATATTCCCCTTTTCTAATATCTAATATAGCTTGATTTAATTCAGATGTATTTGATTGGTTATATAATTTTTGTGCTATTTTTAAGTTCCCTTTTCTAGATTCAATTATTCCTTTGTTGGTTAAAATATCACTTTGTAATTTGTTATTTGTTAGAGATGCAGCAATATCTAATTGCTTTTTTGCTTCTTCAAGTTTGTTTTCAATAATATATAAACATGCAATATTATTATAACCACGCCAATCATTATGCAAGTTAATTACAGAGTTATAAATATTCTTTTTTTCATCTAATTTATTTGTTAATGTTGCAGAAAAAAGTAGTTCATTAAGTGTTAGTTTTTCAGGCTCACTGGTTGATAATAATTTTATCTCTTCATCAGTTTTTTTAGGCTCAAAGGATCTAATGATAATTGTAGCTTTTCTTAACTGAGGTAATACATCATTTTTTACTGCGTCATATATTTCTGATAAATCTCTAATTTGTTGTTCTCTTAATTCAACATCTTGAACAGATTTAATTATATTATTTATTTTTCGTTTATCTTTAATTTGTGATTTTTTCAAAATTGATTCGAATCCGTCCCAATCTTCACCTACTGATGTTTCTGTGTATAAATCGTCATTAATTGCGCCATCAACTTTTAATTTTTTCAGAAGTCTCTTTGTATAATTAACTGTAGTTCTCATTCTTTCTTTTGAAACATTATCATTAGTGTTAATCGACCCTTCCGGAGAGGCATATGATATGATTTCTATAGAGTGAGTTTTATAGCCATTACTTATAAATTCTTTTAGGCTTTTTATGTCAGAATCACTTTTTTCAGTTGTTCTTATGTTTGACTGATTTACTAAGAAGTAAATTGTTGCCTTTTCTTCTAAAATTGTTAGGTGTTCATATCCATGATTTTTATTTGCTACTTCTTCATTATCATGAACTCTTTCAGAAGTGGTTATGATTCCTTCAGCGATTGTAATTGGATCTAAATTATATATTTTTCTTCCTTCTTCTTTCATTAAACTATTTTGTGACTCAATACTTGCTTTGAGTACTAATTTAGATTTTTTTAAATTTTCATCATAGGCTATTTGATCGTCATATTTAAACTTACCACCAGCTTCATAAAAGATTGTTTTATCTCCTTTTTGCCAAGATTCTTTACCACCTATGAACTCTTCTCCTTGTAACCTTATAGGTTTGAGTTCTTTTTGCCCTAATTCTGATGTTATAACTGGTGTGATGGTCATTAGTACTTTTTTTGCAAAATATTTTGCTGGAAATTCTGCATCAATCTTAACTTTTACTTGTTTGCCATGAGTTTCAAGTACTGATGGAGATACTTTGTATTTTACTGTTTTATAACTTGTTTGCATTTTTGTTATTCCACAACTTTGAAAAGCAAGAATAATTATTAGTATAAAAAATTTATTTAATTTTTTCATTTTTCGTATAAATTAGAATTTGTGCAAATTTAGAAAATAATTAAAACGAGTACAGTCTAATCACTATCCTTTTTACATATTAATTGTTAGTAATTTATTTTATTTAAGTAAAATTTATCTAAGTTTGTGGTAGTTAAGTGTCTTAAAATGAAAATACATTTTTTATTGTTTGCTATAACGTTTTTTTCTATTGATTTATTGTCACAAGAAATGGCTATTTATAATGCCTTTGAAAATAAAGTAAATATAAATTCAAAAAATAAGACAGATTATGAAAAAATTCATCCAATTTTAAGAGATTGGAAAATAGGTTTTAATTATGGAATAACTCAATTTAACGGTGATATCAGGCAGTATTCAATATACCCATCTACTGAGATTTATAGTTCAAGTGACAGATTAAGATTTAGTGAATTAAGAACAGCTTTTTCCTTTCTTCTAAATAAGCGGATTAATGAGTATTATAGTTTGGGAGTTGAAATTTTAAGTGGACATTTTGCAGGATTAAAAAGAGTAAAAAATCATCCATCATATATTCCGTATGATCCATATGATAATTTTGAAGGTTATGGTGAAAAGTTCATTACATCTTTTAAAGAATTTGATTGTATTGCAAATTTTAATTTAAATAATTTGATTTCTAATTATAGCAAATCTAATTTAGAATCTAAACTATTAGTTTCGATTAAACTAGGTGTTGGAATAAATATTTCAAATGTTACTAAGACAAATATTATTAAAGACAACTATATCTTTACGTATGGATATGAAAAAACAAACCCCAGAGGTACAGTTAGGAAACCCTTTTTGGAGCAACTTAAAGAAACTGTTTATATTTATGGTATTAGTATTGAATATCCAATGGATGAAAAATTAGATTTATATTTGGACTATACAATTAGAAATGGTTACACGGATAAATGGGATGCCACTATTTCAGACAAAACTAATGTTAGTGATCAATTTGCATATCTTTCTCTAGGGATTTCTTACAAAATAAATTATAATTTGATAAATAAATTGTTTGATAAACAAAATGGAAATAATATAATTCAATCTAAATCAAATCAATATATTATTGATAATATTGATATAGAAGGATTAGAAATTAATGATTTTAAATAACAGCAATGCTTAAAAATTTTAACTTTTTATTTATAATGCTATGTTATAATAGTGTTACATTTTCTCAATCTCAAGATAATAATTTGCAAAAATTTTTCTTTGAAAAAAAAGGATGGGAGATTAGTGTTTCAACTGGATTGACTTATTTTCATGCAAAAAAAGATGAAAATTTCCAATCTACATCTCATTCATTCTCTATTCAGAAAAAAATAAATGAAAATTATGTCTTTTCATCTAATGTAATTTTGGGGAAGTTAAAAGGAATTAGATATTCAGGCAATAGACATGATCCTTATGAGCTGTACGAAGGAGCTGGTGAGTTTTTTAATACTGATTTTGAGCAAATAGATTTTATGATTTCAAGGAATATATTGAATTTAGTTAAATCAAAAGATCAAATTTTGATATCTAAATTTGATTTAGAATTTTATTATAGTATTGGAATAGGAATTGCAAAATTTTACAGTATGCGATATAATTTGCAATCTAAAACTCCAATATATGGATATGGTTATGTGTATTCAGAAGGGTATTCTAGTATGCCAGGATTAAATACATCACTTCCTGTAACCGGAGCCATAGTTTATGGACCATCGATTAATTTAAAACTCAACAATAACATTAAAATAGTATTTTCTTCTATAATTAGATATATGAACACACAATATTTAGATGCATATACATCTAGTTCTGATAAAGATAATTTTAGAACAATTTCTACTGGTTTTTTATTTTCGTTTTAATTTTTTCCAGAGTTCCCATATCACAATCCCTGTACTTACAGAAACATTTAATGAGTGTTTTGTTCCAAATTGTGGAATTTCAATAACTTCATCACATTCAGACAAAACTTCTTCAGAAACACCATTAACTTCATTACCTACAACTATAGCAATTGTATTTTTTAAAATTTTAAAATTATTTAAGTATTTAGAGTTTTTAGTCTGTTCAACTCCTACGATATAGGTTTGATTTTTTTTTAATTTAAGAACAGCATCTATAGTTTTTTCGCAATATTCCCATTTAACAGAATCACTAGAACCCAAAGCTGTTTTTCTTATCTCTTTATTGGGAGGGGTTGCTGTAATTCCACATATAATTATTTTATTAATTAAAAACGCATCTGATGAACGGAAAATAGAGCCAACATTTAGTGCGCTTCTCACATTATCAAGTATAACAGTAATTGGAGTTTTATCTGCATTTTTAAACTCTTCTATATTTATTCTTCCTAATTCATTGTTTTTTAATTTTTTCATCTTGTATATTTGTTGTAAAATTAGAATAATTTTGAAAGTTAAGAAGAATAACAAGAAAGATACTCCATTAATGACACAGTATAATGTTATTAAGAGTAAACATCCTGATGCTATATTATTGTTTAGAGTTGGGGACTTCTATGAAACATTTGGTGAAGATGCAAAAATAACTTCTAAAATATTAGGCATTGTTTTAACAAATAGAGCTAATGGATCTTCAAAAATTGAACTATCTGGTTTTCCACATCATTCTTTAGAAACGTATTTACCTAAATTAGTAAGAGCGGGAAAAAGAGTAGCTATTTGTGATCAATTAGAGGATCCAAAAAAAACTAAGGGCATTGTTAAAAGAGGGGTCACAGAATTAGTGACTCCAGGTGTTGCATTTAATGATTTAGTTCTAGAAAGTAAGAGAAATAATTTTTTAGCTTCATTATATTATTCAAATAATCAAAAATTAGGAATTTCTTTTTTAGACGTTTCAACAGGAGAATTTCTACTTGCTGAAGGAGATGATGGTTATATTAAAAAATTAATTCAAGGTTTCAATCCATCTGAAATTATATTTCAGAAATCAAAAAGTAATCATGTTAATAATAATTACAAACAAACAATTCATTTATTTACGCTTGATGATTGGGTATATTCAGAAGATTATGCAATTGATTTATTAAAACAACAATTTAAAACTAAATCATTAAAAGGTTTTGGAATTGATAAGTTAAAAGCTGGAATGATTGCTTCTGGAGCAATTTTACATTACCTAAACGAAACATATCATAATAAAAAAAATCATATCACTTCAATTTCTAGAATTGATCAACAAAATTATGTTTGGATGGATCAATTTACTATTAATAATCTTGAGTTATTCAGTTCTTTAAATAATGAACACAAAGCAACATTAGTAAATATTTTAGATAATACAAGTTCCCCAATGGGAAGTAGGTTGATCAGAAGATGGATTGCTCTTCCTTTAAGAAATATTAAAAAAATAGTTTATAGACAAAATATTGTAGAAGAATTATTTAATAATAATAGTTTAAGTAATGAATTGCATGAAAAAATAAGTGTAATTGGAGATTTAGAAAGACTTATTTCAAAGGCAGTTACTACTAGAATTAATCCTAGAGAATGTGAGCTTTTAAAAGATTCTTTAAAATCTTTAAAGTTTATAAAAGAAAATTGTATCAAATCAAAACTTGAAGAACTTAATTCTATTGGAGAAAGAATTAATATTTGTCAGCAATTGTATGATTATATTGAAAGTAAAATTAATATAAATCCACCCTTTTTAATTAATAAGGGAGGTGTTATTCGAAATGGTGTTGATTCAGAACTAGATAGTTTAAGAGAAATTAAAAATTCTGGAAAACAACATTTAAAAGATATGTTAGAGCAAGAAATAAAAAGAACTGGGATATCATCGCTAAAAATTTCATATAATAATGTTTTTGGTTATTATTTTGAAGTTAGAAATACACATAAAGATAAGGTTCCAAGTGAATGGATTAGAAAACAAACACTTGTAAATGCCGAAAGATATATAACCTCAGAATTAAAGGAATATGAAGTAAAAATCTTTTCAGCAGAAGAAAAGATTATTAGTATAGAATTTAGAATTTTTGCTGATGTAGTTAAATATATTTCAAAATTTATTGATCATATACAAATCAATTCTCAATTAGTTGCCGAATTAGATTGTTTACTCAGTTTCTCAATAATTTCTAAAAAAAATAAATATTATAAGCCTTCAATTAATACAGATGATAAACTTGTTGCGTTGCAAGCTAGACACCCTGTGATTGAACAAAATTTAGAAATACAAGATGAATATATTCCAAATGATTTATATTTAGATAGAGACAGTCAACAAATTATAATGATTACTGGTCCAAATATGTCAGGAAAGTCTGCTATTTTAAGACAAACAGCATTAATTGTATTAATGGCGCAAATTGGTTGTTTTGTACCCGCTATAAAATCAGAAATAGGAATTGTTGATAAAATTTTCACAAGAGTAGGAGCATCTGATAATATATCAATGGGGGAATCAACATTTATGGTTGAAATGAATGAAACAGCTAGTATACTAAATAACATTTCGGAAAAGAGTTTAATTTTATTAGATGAAATTGGAAGAGGAACATCAACATATGATGGCATTTCAATTGCATGGTCAATTGCAGAATATTTACACGAACACACTACAAAGCCTAAAACACTTTTTGCAACTCATTATCATGAGTTAAATGAAATGTCAAATCAATTTTTAAGAATAAAAAATTTTAATGTTTCAGTGAAAGAAAATAATAATGAAATCATATTTATGAGAAAATTAATTGAAGGAGGAAGTGAACATAGTTTTGGTATTCATGTTGCTAGAATGGCGGGTATGCCCAAATGGATAATTAAAAATTCAAAAAAAATATTACATCAACTAGAATCAGATAGAAAAAAAAGTACTCACAAAATTTCTACTAAAATAAATAATGACATGCAGTTAAGTTTTGTACAATTATCAGATCCTATTTTAGAAGAAATTAGAGATGAATTAAATAATTTAGAAATAGATAATTTAACACCTATTGAAGCGTTAATGAAGTTGAGCGAAATAAAAAAGATTATAGGATAATAAAGATTAGTTTTGTTGTAAGAAATATTTATTTAAATTTGCCAACCCAAGTGCGAGTGTAGCTCAGGGGTAGAGCATCACCTTGCCAAGGTGAGGGTCGTGGGTTCGAATCCCATCACTCGCTCAATTTCTGCCCGGGTGGTGGAATTGGTAGACACGTTGGACTTAAAATCCAATGGACATTATGTCCGTACGGGTTCAAGTCCCGTCCCGG
>MDSV01233744.1_pt1 | contig 57413 bp, 52 predicted proteins | sample 810851 | NCBI WGS metagenome assembly MDSV01 (sample SAMN05326640, study PRJNA326480) | marine metagenome | isolation source: seawater | place: Atlantic Ocean: North East | collected 2012
CATCTATCTTGATATTGAGGAGTTTGCAAATAGCAGTTGCCTTCGTAATTGTTTCTGCCCATTCACCGTTGGGTGTTGAGTCAGCGACAATAGCACCGCCAGTTTGAAATTCAAATTGGTTTTTATGAATAAGCAATGTTCGAATAACAACCGATAAATCACATGAGCCGTCTGCGCCTATGTAGCCAATGGCTCCACTATATACTCCGCGCTGGATATTTTCGAGTTGTTGGCATAATTGCATGGCTTTGATTTTGGGGGTTCCGGTCATGGATCCGGGAGCAAAACATTGTTTAATGAGTTCTAAAGTTGAAGATGTACTAGACTTGATGGCATTGATACTAGAAGACATATGATGGATAGTGGCGTAGCTGTCTACCTGAAATAGTTTGTCAACTTCAATGGATCCAGGTTCGCATGTGCGGGCAAGATCGTTGCGCATTAAGTCGACAATCATGAGGTTTTCAGCCTTGTCTTTTTCGCTTTGTGCTAGGTTATGATAGATTTGGGAGTCTTTTTTGGTGTTGGTGCTCCGTTTTGCGGAGCCTTTGATGGGGCGAGTATTTACGTGTCCGTCAGAGCTAACTGACAAAAAGCGCTCTGGAGAAGAGGATAAAATATGATAATCTCCATGGCTTAAGAAGGCGCTATATGGCGCAGGACTAATGTGGCATAGTTTGGCAAATAATGCAAAGCTGTTGGGAGGTTCATGAAAGTGACCAAACCATTTTCGTGTCAGGTTTGCTTGGTATAAATCACCTTGTTTAATGGCATTTAATATGGTTTTTACATGTGTTAGATAGGTTTGTTTATCCATATTAGATGTTATGTTTGCTACGCTAAATGCAGAATCTGTTGAAGGTTGGCTAGGCTCAGGTATGGTGGTTTTGTCGGGTCCAAAATAATCACTACTATTGGTTACATGATCATATCGTATGATGTGCCGATATTTTACCATCCACATGTTTGGCATGCTAATAGGTGAGGGAGGTGTTGTATTTAGGCGTAAATGCTTTTCTGTATCAGCGGCCAATTCGTAGCCCATATAACCAAACCAACATTGCTGGTGCCAGTCAGTATGGTGGGTGCAATGAGCCTCTAGTTCCGAGAAGCTATTGCCCTGAATGGTTTGAACAGGGTCAAATGCCAAATAGCTGTAGCGTCCGGAATAGGTGGTTTGCATACCCGAATATAACAACGCAAAATCGCGTTGTTGTTCATAAAGGCTGTTGGCAATGGTAAGAGGAGTAGACATAATAAATTGATAGAGCACAAAATGGATTTGAACATAAACTCAGCTATAGGATTGTCAATAAGAGGATTGTTTGTCGGAAAAGATTTGGTTGTTCGCTTAAATTTTCAAATTTGTGCTTGCAACTTGATAATAGAAGCGCTAAATAAATGCCCCTACCGATCTTGGTTTATATATCGAGCGGGTGTAGCTCAGGGGTAGAGCGAAACCTTGCCAAGGTTTAGGTCGTGAGTTCGAATCTCATCACCCGCTCCATTTTTTTTGATTTTGTACCCCAACTTTTGACTTAGAGCCATTTATCATTTAACCACTACTATGCCCTTAAGTGGAGTCACTGCCACAGGAGCTAGTGCGTCTGGTTTTGCTGGTTGTTGCTCGCTAATAGCAGGTGGTGATGATAGATCATGTTCATCAGCCACAATACCGCTGTCATGCATGGTTGGTGATGAGTTTTTGCTGCAATTTGCAGATGGTGGTGCTACAACTTCGTGAATAGTCGATAGTTGTCTTCGCATAGATCTAGTGTGTGGGCTATTATGAGTTACTCTAGGAGAGTGTTTTCGCGTGGGAGAGTTTGCTGGAGGGAGTGGTGGCGTTTCTTGAGTATGAAGAGTGTCATCATCAATATGGGCGTGTACGATAGTGCTTGATGAGCCGTGTTTTATAGTTAGTGTGTGTGGTGGCGTGTTCTGGTTGACAGGGAAAGTTGTGTGAGAAACGACAAGGGGTTTTCTCATGGAGTGTTTCATGTACAGATCTAGAAATTTACTTTCCGCAGATTCCGTGATAACGGGATGGTCTTCACTTAAAGGAAATGTTGTTTCTTTCCAGAGTAAGTCTTTTTTATCAGAAAGTAAGTCTTTTAAATATTGTTTGATCAGGTCGCCATCTGACGTGCTGAATTTTTGAGTCATCATTGAAGTGATGTGGCGGGGTGATAGTGTATGAAAGTTATAGTCTTTAAGGTCTTTTGTTAATTTTGCTTTAATAATATTTCCATCTTCATAGTGGTTCAATAAATCAAGAAAAAGCCTTGCGTTGTGATTTGTAATATCAAACGTGTCATCATGCCGATTCATTTCTTCGTGTTTTATCAGTTTGCATCGCTGACGTGCTATCCATGCTACAGTAATTAAAAAAATCACTGTCGAAGCTGCGGCAATTGTGCCTCCAATTTTTGGGTGGTTTTTAATAAAGGCTGTTCCAAGTATGAAGCACACTGCGCTAGCAAATAATAACCCAGCTGTGGATGTTTTGTGGTCGATGAGAGGTTCTGTTGGGGCTGGGGTGTCTGGCGGCATAAAAATAGGTAATAGTTAATTTATAAACACATTACTTGGCTATATTTAGCGCGTCAAGAACATCTTTGTTGCTTAATAATTCTGGTAATATAATGCCAGTGGGTCGTGATGGGCCATAAACAATATTAAACGGAATGCCTGCTCGTCCATGTTTTTCAAGGAAAGAAGCAATGGTATCATTATGATTGGTCCAGTCCCCACGCATTAATATGACCTGGTTGTTTTTGAAAGCAGATAAAATGGTAGCGTCTTCAAGAACATTAAATTTATTAAATTTGCAGGTCAGACACCAGGATGCTGTGATGTCGACAAATACAAGGTTACCATTATTGACGTGTGTGGTAATGGCTTCTTGGTCAAATAACTCCCAATTGGTTTCTTCAACCAGCGCTGGTGATGTTTTGGCATAAACCGGTGCAAATAATAATAATACCCCTCCAATTAACGCAAGCTTTGTTTTATGAAGTAAAGTGGCGATAATCATGCCAATAACAATTAGGCTAGCTATGGCAGCGCTTTGAATGCCCCACTGATGGGTTAGTACCCAAAGCAACCAAATAATGGTAGCTGCAAGTAAATATCCCATGAGATGGCGTACTACCAACATCCAGCGCCCTGGTTGGGGAAGCAAGTTAACCAATGTGGGAATCATGGCAACTATAAGATAAGGTAAGGCCATGCCTGTACCAATAACACTGAAAATTAATAAGGTAGTGCCCATGGATTGGGTGAGCGCAAATCCTGCGGCAGTGCCAAGAAATGGTGCTGAACACGGTGTGGCCATGAGTGTAGCAAAAAAACCAGTAAATAGTGGGTTGCTGGATAATGGGATATTTTGTGGAGTATGAAACTCAAATAAGCCCCACATATTGGCAGCAAAAAGAGTAAGAATACTAATAATAAATAATATAAAAAATGGCTGCTGAAAGTGGAATCCCCAACCAAGTTGCTGACCTGCAGTACTGAGGCTGCTGGTAATGGCGCCCAGCACTAAAAATGAAGCAATAATCCCTACTGATGTTAGTAGAAAGCTTTTTCTGATAGCGGATCGTTCTTTTCCTTTTTGTTTAAGCACGCTCAAGAGTTTGATCGATAAAACTGGGAGTACACACGGCATAATATTAAGAATAAGTCCGCCTAGTAGAGCAAATGCCAAAATGATAAATAATGAATATTGAGGGAGGGGTACAGGTGCTTCCTCTTGGGTTATTACGGTGATTTCCGGTTCGGGTGCAACAGTAACGATGTCATTGGCGGTGAATGTTACCGATAATTGTTCTGCTTTATTTGGCCATACCAATACTACGTCAATCGGTTGGCTGAATAGTTCGTTTTCATCCGATAATAAGGAAGCGTGGGCGGTGATTGTGGTTGTGTTATCGTTAAAGCTAAAGCTTGGTTTATAAACAGCTAAATGATTGCCTCCGTCAACAAAAAGGTCGATGGGTGGCTGAGTTGAGTTGAGTATCAGTTTGATGGTATTATTATTAATGAGTTGTATTGTTGTGATAATGGAATTGTCTTGATTTATATGAGGTGTTTTATCTAGCGTTTGTTGTATGAAATCAAGATTGGCATCGTGGTGGTAATGTGAGTCCAGATAGAGTCTGACCGATTGTGAGGCGGGCACGCAAATATCTTTGCAGATGCCATAATCAATTCTGAAAATAAGTGATTGTGGCTGATCTGGGTTTAGGCCAGAAATAATAAGGGGGAGGGTAACTTTATCTTTATATACGTAGCTTTCGGAATTAAAGTTTCCGTAGGATTCGATGCTCCGCACGGGTATTGGCCAGGCAACCTCAACATTACCTTTGTCGGTGGATACACTGATTGGCAGGCCGCTATCTCCAGGGTTTTTCCAATAAACTTTCCAGTCTTCATCTAGGTCTAGGGTTAATGCTGCAAAAAAGAGGTCATCTTGGTAGCTGCCGGCAATCAGTGTAATATTGCTTTTTGTGCCTTTAATGGGCCCAACGGTAAGTGCGTGTACCGGAGGTGAAAAAAAAATAATGAAACATAATAAGGGTAAAATACGAAATATCACAGCGAGACCATTTACTAATAAAGGAAGTAAAATATTATTCGTTAAGAAGTAGGTAAAAGTTACACTTCTTCGGGTTGTTTTTCTGTTTTTACGGTTTGCATTTCCTTGATGACATAGCCTGTTTTAATCCATCTGTCGGCATTAGCTGTGTCACTTGCGCTTAAATAATACTGCGCAGCCTTAGTCGCCATTGGTAAGGCTCCTAAGCCATATTTTTGAATCATTTGTTTGGCAACGCGCTCAATTTGAAAAGTGTGCATGCCCTACCACATCATTTGAGTAACAATTAGTATGGGGTATACCCCTTTAATCACTATGTAGGCGCAATTTAGTGTTCTGTCAATACCGATCATTTAGTTTGATGTGGCATCTGCCGATAATAATGGGATTGAGAGTTTGTATGGGCTTAAATTAACATTTTAATAATTCGCCTGGCGCTGATACATTCTTTATGCTAAATAACGTCATTATGTCTAAAGAAGAAGTGCCATTATCATTGTCAGAAAAAATCGGATACGGAGTTGTGTATGGTGTGTTGCAGCGTCCGTTTCTTCAGCCTACGAGTGCTGCATATACGATGGCTGCAAACAAGGGAATCTTTGGTTTTTTTCCTAGTATGCAGGCAGTATATCAAGGAGGGGTTAATAGTTTGCCTCCTTGTAGTACCCTCAATTTTTGGCGAGGGTCTATTTCTGAAGGAACAAAGGAAATATTTAGGGCTCCTGGGAAATATGCTGCGATCCTCGTAATAAAGCCAGAAATTGATAGGTTTTGTGAAAACAAAACATTGTTTGTGAGGGTCGCAGGTGGAGGTTTGGCGTTTGGTTCGGTTACAGCATTATTAACGGAGTTTCCTGCTCAGCCTTTTGATTATATGAGGCGGAGAAAGCAATATGGTCAACCATGGACATTACAGGGAATTGTTGAGTCATATAAAACGGCATTTCCACCAAACTATGGCAGGATGGTAGTAACCTGGGGGGCCTGGTATGCAGTTGGTAATGGTATGAAAGAATGTGGTTGGAATCCTTCAACGGTGGCTGGTGCATGTGTTGCAGCACCCGTGCAAGCATTGGTATTTACCTTGCCTGCCTTGCACATGGACAAGGCGGCGTCATTGGTTAGTTCAGCGCCGGATCTTTATGCTAATTACCCTTGGATGCAAGCCATGCGTGTTGCGGCCAAGGATGTTGGTTTTAAAGGAGGATTTGACGGACTTCCGGCTAAGTGGGCATATAATACTAAGTTAGCTTTTGGTGCAAATATGGCAACAATGATTGTTCCTGTAATTGCAGGATTTGTTCGTAAGCACTTCGAAAGTGAGACAAGGCCGTTAAGCGATGCTAGGGCGTGCCCCTTGGAGTCTAGTAAAGATAACGTAAGAAAACCGTAGCGGTTTAAATTTTGTGACTACAAGGTAGTATCAGAACTGATAGGGCTTGAATTGCCGGGCGTTATAGGTTACATAGCTAGGCAAGCTTAACCTTATTATGTGAAGTAGTATTACCATGACCAATGTAGCAGTAGTAGGTTCCCAATGGGGAGATGAAGGAAAAGGCAAAATAGTTGACTGGCTTTCCAATAAAGCAGATGTTGTTGTTAGATTTCAAGGTGGTCATAATGCCGGCCATACGCTTGTGATTGATGGTGTGGTTCATAAATTAAGTTTGCTTCCTTCGGGTATTGTAAGAAAAGGCAAATTATCCATTATTGGTAATGGTGTTGTAGTTGACCCCTATGCCTTATTGAAGGAAATTGAAGCGGTTAAAACCAATGGTGTGGATGTTACTCCAGATAACTTAATGATTTCTGAGAGTGCTGTGTTGATTCTTAGTTTGCATCGCCAGATTGATAATATAGCAGAAGCTAATCGTGGTAAGAGTAAAATTGGTACCACAGGTAGAGGCATTGGTCCTGCTTATGAAGATAAAGTTGGGCGCAGAGCAATTAGGATTTGCGATTTAGAAGATAAAGATATTCTCAAAGAGCGTGTAGATGCTCTGGTAGAGCACCATAATGCTATGCGCAAAGGCCTAGGTGCTGAGCTTATCAATGCTAGTGATATTATGGAAGAGCTATTAAATGTTGCGGATAAAATTTTGCCGTTTGTACAGCCTGTATGGCGTCAATTAGATGAGCTGAATGCAAAAGGAAAACGCATTTTATTTGAAGGAGCTCAAGGCATATTGCTTGATATTGACCACGGTACCTATCCGTTTGTTACGTCTTCGTCCACCATTGCAGGTCAGGCGTTTGGTGGAAGCGGTTTGGGTGTAGGCAATATTCAATATGTTCTTGGTATTACAAAAGCATATACGACACGTGTTGGAAGTGGTCCATTTCCTACTGAACTAAGTGATGAAATTGGCCAAGGTTTAGGCGAGCGTGGTCATGAATTTGGTACGGTAACGGGTCGTCAAAGAAGGTGTGGTTGGTTTGATGCGGTGCTGGTAAAACAATCGGTTAAAACCGCAGGTATCACTGGTATTGCACTTACTAAGTTGGATGTTTTGGATGGTATGGATAAGTTATGTATATGCACAGGATATACCTTGGATGGCAAAGAGTTAGATTATTTCCCAGCTTCCATTAGTGCGCAAAGTAAAATCCAACCAGTTTACGAAGAACTTGATGGGTGGAGTCAAAGTACTCAAGGTGCCAGAAGCTTTAAGGATCTGCCTGCAAATGCAGTGAAGTATGTAAGGCGTATTGAAGAGCTTATTCAAACTCCGGTAGCTATTTTGTCAACCAGTCCAGAGCGTGAAGATACTATATTGGTAAAAGATCCATTTGCGCGTTAACCATTGCTTAAGGGGGAGTAGGATGATTAAAAAAATTATCTTCTCGGTTATTATTCTTGTTGTGCTATGTCTTAGTGCGGGTGTTTATTTTTTAGGAAATATTGTAAGGTCTGCGGTTAACGACAAGTTACCTGGTTTGCTGGGGGTGGATGTGCATGTAGATGACATTGAGCTTTCTGTGATTGCAGGCACCGCTGCGATTACTAATTTGCGTATTGGTAATCCAGAGGGTTTTAGTGGCAGGGATATGATAACAGTTAAAGAAGTTGCCATAAAGCTCGACATTGTAAGCTTGTTAAAAGATACCATTGTTGTTCGCCAGGTAATGGTGACTGATCCATTTGTAAATTATGAGTTTGGTCTGGGTACTTCAAATATTTCGGTGCTAAAGAAGCATCTAGAAAAAGATAAGCCCAATGCTGATACCTCTTCTTCAGCGCCATCATCTTCTGAAGATGCGGCTGATCCGTCAGAAAATAAACCGCCTCGTTTTGTAATTGATCACTTAGTGATAACGGGTGGTACAGCTAAGCTTGGTGTTGGCCCAATGGGGCAAACCATTAACTTACCTGATGTGAATATGCGTGATGTTGGTAAAAAGAAGGGATTATTAACGCCAAGAGAGATTGCTTCTTTGGCTGTAAAAGGGTTGCTTAAAACATTTGCGCAACGTGGTGTTAGGGGACTTGTTGGTGAAATTGGTGGTGCTATTAGGGGTGTTGGTCAAGATGTTGATGCAATTTCCAAGGGAATCGGCAAATTGTTTTAGATTTTTTTTATGATATTATACTGTGGGTAATACTTATGCTAACTGGAAAACATCAATCTCCTTTATCAGGTCAAGAACCTAAGCAGCTGGTGATATTGCTTCACGGATTGGGTGCTAATGCGGATGATTTGTTTTCGTTGATTCCATATTTTTCAGATATACTGCCTGATGCTCACTTTACGTCTCTTGATGCTCCTTATCCATGTGATATGGCGGCATTTGGGTTGCAGTGGTTTAGTCTGCAAGACAGAAGTGAGGAAGCAATTATTAGCGGCATTGAAGAAGTAATGCCTGCGCTTAATCATTACATTGATGAAGCTGTTAAAGAGCATGGGTTAGAAGATGGCGATGTCGCTTTAATTGGGTTTTCGCAAGGGGCGATGCTATCTAAATATACGGCCGTGAGGCGTTCAAAGCCTATTGCTGGCGTACTTGCATATTCTGGTGCGTTGGTTGGTGCTAAAGACCTTAAAGATCATATTGTTTCTAAGCCACCTGTATGTGTGGTTCATGGTGAAGAAGACGAAGTGGTGCCGTTTGAGGCGTTCTCTGAAAGTGTGAATGGTTTGCAAGCCGCTGGAGTAGAGGTGCATGGCTATTCACGAGAGGATTTGGGCCATGGTATTGATCCTGCTGGGGTTCAAATTGGTCGTGAATTTTTAAAAACGGCCTTTGCTAGCTAATTCAATTATTCCCTGAGTTTTTAATATTTTTACATATCAAGTGTGAATGAAACCAATTCTTTGGAAAAGAAATGGTATGCAAGTGCTTGTCTATTTTAGGGCTTGTTGCAGCATGCACGATTTTTAAAAGAGGTCTTGGCGGTTATTTTGAGTTTGTTCACAGTAGTAAAGTGTATTTTTATTGGCTTTGTACCCACGAAATCCTTGACCAGTCCCAAATAATCACGTAATATTCCCATAGATACCCATCAAATCCCAAAAATTTCCATTTTTGACTTAAGGTATAAGGTTTCTATGGAAACGATTTGATTATCAAGGGGATACGACACAAGGATTGTACGGATTGAGTTGTTTTTCAGGTAGAGGCGCTTGGTCCGTGTGCTTGTAACTTCTAAGAAATGAATGCACATGTGATGTTGGGTAAGAGAGTTAATTGGTAGAGCGGTTATGGGATTATTTTTATCTACATTTACGAATAAAGTAGATAAGAAGGGCAGAGTTTCTGTCCCTGCGACATTCCGTTCTGTACTTTCTGACCAGGCCTTTCAAGGTGTTATTATGTACCCTTCTTTTGTGAATGAATGCATCGAAGGCTGCTCGATGGATCGTATGGAGCAAATTTCAAACAGTATTGATTCGTTGGATCCTTATTCTGATGAACGTGATGCGTTCGCTGCTACTATTTTGGGAGGTAGTATTCAGCTTCCGTTTGATAGTGAAGGCAGAATTATGTTGCCTACAAACTTAATGATGGATGCTTCTATAGAGGATAAAGTGGTATTTGTAGGTAAGGGTCAGACGTTTGAGCTTTGGAATCCCGAGCGTTTTGAAAGTTATGCTGATAAAATGCGTGACCTGGCTAAAAGACAACGTTCAAGCTTGCGTCTTAGTCCTAAAAAAGGAGATATATCATGACCGATATTGCTCCTGCTGCTCCACATGTTCCAGTGATGCTTGAGCCAGTGCTTGAGTATTTAGATCCACAAGAAGGTGGTGTTTATGTGGATGGTACTTTTGGAGCCGGTGGTTATACGAGAGGAATATTAAATAGTAATATATGTAACGTTTTTGCTATTGATCGTGACCCTAACGTCAAGCATATGGCCGATGAGCTTTCGCAAGCCTATGAAGGCAGGGTTAAGCTTCTTCAGGGTTGCTTTGCTGATATGCAGCAATTACTTCAAGATGTGGGGGTTGATCAAGTAGACGGTATTGTGTTGGATATTGGGGTATCATCAATGCAGCTTGATCAGGCTGAAAGAGGATTCTCTTTTATGGCCGATGGTCCACTTGATATGCGTATGTCACAAAGTGGGATGAGTGCGGCAGATGTGGTCAATACTATGGAAGAATCGCAGTTAGCAGATGTGATTTATCAATTAGGTGGTGAGAAAAAATCACGACGTGTTGCGCGGGCGATTGTTCAGGCTAGAAGCCAAGAGCCCATTAGTACAACCAAGCAGCTAGCCGAGATTATACGCTCGGTTGTGCGTATGAAACATCATCAAATTGACCCTGCAACTCGGACCTTCCAGGCACTTCGAATTTGGGTTAATGACGAGCTTGGGCAATTGACTAGAGCGCTAGAGGCTTCAGTGCAATTATTGGCTCCTGGTGGACGGCTAGTGGTGGTGACGTTTCACTCTTTGGAAGATAAAATAGTCAAAGATTTTTGTCGTACCATGTCCGGTGCTACCTCAAGGGGTTCAAGGCATTTGCCTGATATTAGTATGGATGAACCACCCGCGCTGTTCGCGCAGCTAACCAGAAAAGCAGTTGAGCCAAGTGAGGCAGAAGTGAATAGAAATCCAAGATCTCGATCAGCAAAATTGAGAGCCTTGGTTAAAAAACATCAGGAGGATGTATCATGAAACAACGTTCAGTTATGTTATTAAGCATAGCATTGTTGGCAAGTATGGCCTATGGGGTGTTTCATATAAAACACCGTGTAAAAGAGCTTACCAAAGATGCTATTGCGCTCAATCGTCAAATTGCAACAGACAAAGAAGCAATTCATGTTCTTGAAGCAGAATGGGCATATTTAGTGCAACCGTTACGAATTAAAATGCTTGCTCAGCAATATATGGACTTAGACGTTGTTAAGGTAAGTCAGGTGAAAAAAGGGCAAGAAGTTATGGCGTTGGCCTTTGCGAATGCTCAAGAGTTACCAATGGATCATGATGCTAGCATTATTAGACCTTTACCCAAGCCAGTACTTGCAAGTGCGCTAGTATACGAATAAGGATCTGTTCATGTATTACAGTGGATCTCAAGCGCACCATTTTCCGCAACATCGCCTTGGCTTAGTAACCATGGCTTTTGGTATTTGCTTTACGGTAATTGTCGTAAGGTTGTTTAGTGTGGCGCTAAGTCAGCATACTGTTGATTTGGGGTATGATATGGCATCTTCTGGTGATGCTTTATTTAATCGGGCAAGTATTACAGATCGTAATGGTATGTTGCTGGCAGTAAATCTTACAACTGCGTCATTATATGCTGATCCAAAAATGATTATTGATGCAGATGAGGTGGTAAGAGTACTTGCGGGCGTATTTGACGATATTAATCCAGACATACTAAAAATGCGTCTAACGTCAAATAAGCGCTTTGTTTGGTTAAAGCGTAACCTTACACCTGAGCAGCAACATTTGGTAAATAAACTTGGCATTCCTGGGGTTTATTTCAAGCGTGAAGAAAGTCGAATTTATCCGCATGGCAGCTTGTTATCCCACGTGTTGGGTTTTACAAATATTGATGGTAATGGCCTTGCAGGTATTGAAAAACAATATAATAGTTATTTGAGCGACTATGATGATCAAAGTAATGATAAGGCATTGGTGTCGTTAGCATTGACCATTGATTTGCGTATACAAGGCATGATGTATCAATTGCTTTCTGACGCCATGGAGCAATATCAGGCCAAAGGTGTTGGTGGTATAGTTATGGATGTGAATAATGGTGATGTGCTAGCGATGGTTAGTTTGCCAGATTTTGATCCTCATGAGCCTTCAATTGCTTCGGATGCACAGCTGTTTAATCAAATGACATTAGGCGTCTATGAGATGGGGTCAACGTTTAAAATTCATAATGTAGCTATGGCACTTGAGTCGGGTAAAATTAGTATGGATGATGCGTATGATGTGTCAAAGCCGTTAAAAGTTTCTCAATTTACCATCAGAGACTATCATCCTACGAACGGAGTAATGTCGGTTCCGCAAATATTTATTCATTCATCTAATATTGGGTCAGCCCAGATGGCGGTGGAGGTAGGCCAAAATCAGCAGCAGGCATTTCTAGAAAAGCTCGGCATGCTAAGTGAGCTTAACTTACAATTACCCGAAAAATCATATCCATTATTGCCACCAAAATGGGGTAAGGCAAGTACGATGACCATATCTTATGGTCATGGCATTGCTGTGACACCAGTGCATTTGGTGCAGAGCGTGGCATCGTTGGTTAATGGTGGAATCTGGCATGACGCTAATCTGATCAAACGCAATGCCCTGGATAGTTATTACGATGGTAGGCGGGTGGTCAGTAAAAATACGTCTGATAATGTCCGTAAGTTGATGCGGCTCGCAGTAAGTCATGGTACTGGTAAGCGTGCTGATGTTGAAGGGTACCTTGTTGGAGGTAAAACCGGTTCGGCGGACAAAGCCAAAAAAGGTCAATATGAACGAAGTGATATTATGGCATCATTTATCGGTGCTTTTCCTATGCATCAGCCAAAGTATGTGGTATTTGTGATGGTTGATGAGCCAAAGCGTAAATCTCGCTATGATTATGTAACTGGCGGTGTGGTTGCTGCTCCAATTGTTGGTAAGTTGATAGAGCGTATTGCACCAATGCTGGGTATTTATCCGGTGGACGAAGATGATGAACGTATAAGACAGGAATTCTGGTATCATGACGATGAAGATACGAAAAACGCCCAACTTGCCTCTCTCTAAACTGATTGCTGCCTTAGATATTGAATTGGAACTGGGTGATGATGATGCTCTGGTTTCGGGAATTACGTGTGATTCAAGAAATGTAAAGCCAGGTTATCTATTTGTTGCAATATCGGGCTCCTGCCAAGATGGCACAAAATATATTGATGCTGCTGTTCATGCTGGTGCATGTGCCATTGTTTCTCATGAAAAAATAAAGGTAAATGGCTGTCCAGTGATTAAGGTGGATGAGCCTCGTAAGGCGTATAGTCTCTTGTGTAGGACTTTTTATCACCGCCAACCCAAAGTAAATGTTGCTGTCACTGGTACGAATGGAAAAACATCCGTGGTACATTTTACAGCACAATTGGGGCATTTATTGGGTATTAGAAGTGCATCTATAGGAACCATTGGTGTATGTGATGGTCAGGGTGAGTCATTAGTGGATACGTATAGTGGTTTAACCACACCTCCAGCAGAGGAATTACACGCATTATTGGCAAATATTGAAGTTGATCAGATGGCATTTGAGGCATCAAGCCATGGTTTGTCCCAATATCGTTTGCATGGTGTTGATCTAAATGCAGCTGCTTTTACTAATTTTTCTCGTGATCACTTGGACTATCATAAAACTGAGCAAGATTATTTTAATGCCAAAATGATATTATTTTCCCAGATATTGCCTGACAGTGGTGTTGCAGTTATTAATGCGGATGATCCAAAGGCTGAGGAGGTTCAATCAATATGCCATGCTAGGGAAATTAGGGTCGTAACATTTGGTGAGTCTGGAGATGATATTAAGATTAAAAAATCAACGCAACATATTGATAAACAAGTTGTAATATATAGTGTTGATAATAAAGATTATGAAGTTGATCTGCATTTAATTGGCAAGTTTCAAGCAAGTAATGTTGCCTGTGCAATTGGGTTATTACTTGCGGTTGGGCATGAGGTAGATCGAGTTATGGCCTGCGTACCAAAGCTTTCTGGTGTTCCAGGAAGAATGGAAAAAGTTTTGGGAGTCAATACCCAAGCGCCATGCGTTGTGGTGGATTATTCGCACACGCCTGATGCTCTTAGAAGTGCTTTAATGGAGCTAAGACCGCTTACAAAAGGGACGTTGGGGGTGGTATTTGGTTGTGGAGGAGATAGGGATAAAGGTAAACGTGCGATGATGGGAAGCGTTGCACATGAGTATGCTGATGTTATTATTGTGACTGATGATAATCCTAGAACGGAAGATCCAGCGGCTATTCGAAAAGAAATTTTACAAGCATGTCCAGATGCTGTTGAAGTAGCTGATCGAAAACAAGCAATTGCTTATGCTTTAGGGCAATTATCTCAAGATGATGTGTTGCTAATAGCTGGTAAAGGGCATGAACAATATCAGATTATAGGGAATCAAGTGCTTGCATTTGATGATAAACAAGCAGTAAAAGAAGCTGCCAATGGATAGATATTTAGTTAAAAACGAATCATTATGAATAATACAGCAATGTCATCAGTGCCCATATGGGATTCAGCGCAGCTTCAACAAGCACTTGATGTGCACGTGCCAGCATCATTAGGTGTGCTGGGTATTTCAATAGATAGTAGAACCATTGAACAAGGAATGTGTTTCTTAGCGATTGAAGGTGAACATTTTGACGGTCATGATTTTGTATCGCAAGCATTTGAAGCTGGTGCCAACACGGCAATTGTAACACACGTGCCTGAAGGAGTGCAGGCTAGTCGTTGTATTATTGTTGAAGATACAATGCAGGCTTTAGTTGATCTTGCAACGTATAAGCGCCTTAATAGCGATGCTAAGTTTATTGGTGTAACTGGGAGTGTAGGTAAAACCACCGTAAAAGAGATGCTACTTGCCGCAGCATCAACTCAAGCAAATACCTATGCCAGTAAAGGTAATTTAAACAATCATATTGGTGTGCCATTATGCCTGGCTAATATGCCACATGATGCTGATGTTGCCATTTTTGAGATGGGTATGAATCATGCAGGTGAAATTATTCCATTGAGCGATTTAGTTCAGCCTCATGTTGCTATCATTAGTAATGTTGAGCCTGTGCATATTGAACATTTTGATTCTGTAAATGATATTGCCGCAGCCAAGGCAGAAATATGTTCTGGCTTATTAGGTGACGGGACACTGATACTCAATGCAGATAATAAATATACTCCTTATGTTAAGAGTCTTGCTAGTAGTCACTATGGTGTCACTCATATTATAGAAGTAGGGCAGGCCGAACAGGCGGATGTATGTGTAAAAAATTACGATATAAAGAATCATCAAATTACATTATTGATGAATGATAAGGAATATCATTATTTGCTAGCTTTAGCCGGATTGCACCATGCAAGAAATAGTGCATTGGTACTTGCTGCTTTGAATGTGATTGGTTTGGATATTGCAAAGGCAATGCGTGTGTTTGATGTGTTTGCTGCAGCGAAAGGGCGAGGGCAAATAATTGATGTGGTTATAACCCGAAATCGTCATATCAGAGTAATTGATGATAGTTATAATGCGTCATTGGCCTCGACGGAAGCGGCTATAGAAATGCTTGCTGATCAGCAAGGTAGAAAAATTGCTGCTTTGGGTGATATGTTAGAACTTGGTGAGCACGCAGTAGCTTTTCATACGCAGCTGGCTGACAAGTTGTTATCATGTAACATAGATAGGCTCATTGCAATAGGGCCTGATATGCTAAATTGTTTTAATGCAGTTTCTCAATCCATGCGGTGGCTACATGCAGACTCTGCAAGTCAACTGGGTGAAGATTGGGTTGAGCAGCTCCAAGATGGAGATTGTGTTTTAATAAAAGGATCACGTGGTATGCGAATGGAACAGCTTATCGCGACAGTAATGAAACAGGAGACATTAACTGATGTTGTATAATTTACTTTTACCCCTAGCTGATGACTATTCTGTACTGAATGTATTTCGGTATATTACATTTAGAAGCGGTGGGGCGGTAATGACGGCCTTACTAATATGTTTTGTATTTGGGCCAGCAATTATTAACTGGCTTAAGTCAAAACAGGCAATAGGTCAGCCTATTCGTCAAGATGGTCCAGAAAGTCATTTGCTTACCAAGCAAGGAACTCCAACAATGGGAGGAGTGATGATGTTTTTGGCCCTAGGTGTATCCACCTTATTATGGGCGGACCTTACCAACATGTATGTGTGGGTGGCTATATTTGTAACATCTGGCTTTGGATTGCTTGGTTTTGCAGATGATTACCTTAAAGTGACAAAGCGTAATACCAGAGGAGTACCTGGTAAAGTAAAGCTGCTGGTTCAGTTTTCTGTGGCTGCTACTGCAGCATGGTGGATTAATATATTGGCCGAGCCCAGCTACGCAAATCAGTTGGCATTTCCGTTCTTTAAAGATCTTTTGCTCAATCTTGGTTTCTTTTACATTCCGTTTGCAATGGTAGTAATGGTTGGGGCATCAAATGCTGTTAATTTAACAGATGGCTTAGATGGACTTGCTATTGTGCCTATTATGATTGCTGCAATGTGTTTTGCTCTGATTAGTTATTTAGTGGGTCATATGAATTTTGCGGATTACTTACAGATACATCCGGTGCCAGGTGCAGGGGAATTAGCGGTATTTTGTTCGGGGATTGTTGGCGCTGGTCTTGGATTTTTGTGGTACAATGCGCCGCCAGCAAAAGTATTTATGGGTGATACAGGTTCACTTGCCTTTGGTGGTTCGCTTGGGGTGATTAGTGTGATTACAAAACATGAAATTGTACTGGCTATCATAGGTGGGTTATTTGTTGTTGAGGCGATGTCAGTGATGATTCAGGTTGCTTATTTTAGATATACGGGAGGAAAGCGTTTCTTTGGTATGGCGCCGATACACCATCATTTCGAGAAAAAAGGCTGGTCAGAACCTACAATTGTAATACGGTTCTGGATCATTGCAGTGATATTTGCATTAATAGGTCTTTCCACTTTAAAGTTAAGGTAAAGCAATGATTGTTGTTGAGAAATATCGTGGTAAAAAAGTTGGTGTCTTTGGGCTTGGAATAACAGGAGTTTCAGCAGTACGCTCGTTACTTGCATCAGGTGCAACTGTTTATGCCTTTGATGATAGAGATAATTTAGTTGCGGGAATAGAAGAGTCTTTTGAGCAAGCAAATACACAAAGCTATGCGTCTTGGCCATGGGATGAATTGGATGCGCTGATTCTTAGTCCTGGGGTGCCTCACTGTGATCCGGGTGCGCATCGTATTATTGGTTTTGCTAAAAAACACAATTGCCTCATTATTACCGATATCGAATTGTTATTTTTGGCACATCCAGAAGCGACTTACATTGGTATTACGGGTACTAATGGAAAATCAACCACCACCTCGCTTATACACCATATATGCCAGGCTGCTGGAATAGACTGTTATGTTGGTGGTAATATAGGTACTCCAGTGTTAGACCTGGAACCACCTAAGCATGATAAAACAGTTTATATTATTGAGATGTCTTCCTATCAGTTGGAGCTTTTAGATCAGTTTGTATGTAATATTGCTGTATTTTTAAATTTAACGCCAGATCATCTAGATCGGCATCATACGATGAAAGCATATCATTTAGCCAAAGAACGTATTTTTAAAGGTCAGCAACAAGGTAGTGATCATGCATTTATTGGTTATGATGATGATTACACCAGGAAGTCATATGAACATATTAGTCATGCAGTGGCCTTTTCATCTCAGGTGATCCCAGCAGAGGGTATTGCAGTGATTGACGGTGAAATTATTGACCATAGATTGGGTGATCAAGTGCGAATACCTATTGGTGATATCCCGCACTTAAAAGGCGCTCATAATGCTCAAAATATTGCTGCTGCATATGGTGTTGCAAAGGTCTTAGGCATTAACAATAACGTAATCATTGATGCCCTTCGCTCATTTAGGGGACTATCACATCGGATGCAATATATAGGTAAGAGTGGTAATGTTAGTTATTACAATGACAGTAAAGCAACAAATGCTGATGCTACTGCCAAAGCACTGACAATCTCTGAGCATATATATTGGATTGTTGGCGGTTTGGCCAAAGATGGTGGTATTTCATCTTTGGAGCCATATTTTAATAATATTACGCAAGCATATCTAATTGGCGACGCTCAAGAAGAGTTTGCACATCAATTAAAAGGAAAAGTTCCATTTAGTAAGTGTGGTACATTGGATGTGGCATTTAGGGCTGCTAATTTGGCAGCACATCAAGATGGTCATAATGGAGCGGTAGTGCTGTTATCTCCGGCGTGTGCGTCGTTTGATCAATTTGAAAATTTTGGTGCACGCGGAGATAGTTTTGTCAATTTGGTAAGAGAAGAATTGTGACCTTTGATCGAAGCAAAAATCATCTGTTAGCACGATGGTGGTGGACGGTTGATCGTCTCATGTTGTTGGCAATTTTTATTATGATAGGCTTTGGGCTTATGATGGTTGCCACGGCTTCGCCTGCCATTGCTGAGCGGATTGGCTTAGATAGTTTTTATTTTGTTAAGCGTCAGGCTATTTTCTTATTATTAGGTGTTGCTGTGATGTTTGCCGTATCCTTGTTGCCTCCGGTGATGATACGTCGATTTGGAGTTATGGGATTTGTTATTGGGCTGTTATTCCTATTGGCGGTACTTGTATTTGGCCAAGAAGTTAATGGTGCCAAAAGATGGCTTTTTATAGCGGGATTTTCACTGCAACCTTCTGAATTTATGAAGCCATTCTTTATTGTATTTACGTCATGGGTGCTGGCTAGTAATGGTCAGGTGAGGGCAGATATTGAACAATTTAAATATGCGAGTCTAGCCTACTTATTATTTGTTAGTTTACTTGTTATGCAGCCAGATTTTGGGATGACGGTGGTGGTAACTTGTGTATGGGCCGGGCAGATGTTTATAGCAGGACTGCCGTTTGTATGGATTGGTGTGTTGTTCTTTTTAGCGATTGCGGGAGCATTGGGTGCATATATGTTTTTACCTCACGTAGCCAAGCGTATAGATAGTTTCTTGCAAGGCGGTGATGGTAAAGCTGCAAGCTATCAGGTTCAAAAATCGCTTGAAGCTTTTTACAATGGTGGTTTGGTTGGTACTGGTCCAGGTGAGGGGGTTATTAAGCAAAAATTACCTGACTCACATACGGATTTTATTTTTGCGGTTATTGGTGAAGAGCTTGGAGCCTTGGCGTGTATTTTATTGGTTTGTTTAGTTGGATTTGTGGTTTTTAGAGGGTTAAAACGCACCCATGGCGTTCATGATATGTTTGTTGTATATGCTATTTCTGGTCTTATCATGCAATTTGGTTTGCAGGCCATGGTCAATATGGGAGTGGCGTTACATTTATTGCCTGCAAAGGGTATGACATTGCCGTTCATCAGTTATGGTGGCTCCTCTGTACTTGCGATTTGTATAGCAATGGGTATGATACTTTCGCTTACGCGGCGTCGATTTGGATCTCCAGTTCCTTATTCTCGTCGGCTAATGGCAACATAAGGATAAACAGGTGGCAGAATAATGAGTGATGTGCAGGAAAAAACGGTTTTTTTAGCCTCGGGTGGAACAGGTGGTCATATGTTCCCAGCCAAAGCACTTGCTCAGGAATTGCTTAAGCGCGGGTACGAACCCCATTTTATTACGGATAAGCGTCATACAGGCTGGCTTGATCTTGAAGGTTCACAGCTTACAACACTTGATATCGTATCGCCTGCTGGAAGTATATTCAAAAAATTCTTTTCGATGGGATCAATGCTGCGTTATGCATGCACAGTTAATGGTCTCATGAAGCGCTACAAACCCCAAGCAGTGATTGCTTTTGGTGGTTATCCTTGTATTCCAACCTTGCTTGCAGCTGTGTGGCGCGGTGTGCCTATCATTTTACACGAGCAAAATGCGGTACTTGGCAGGGTTAATAAATTGTTTGCAGGCAATGCCGATGCTATTGCGACTGCCTATAAGCATGTTAAGCACGTACCGGAAGCCCAAAAAGATGATGTTGTTTTGGTGGGTAATCCTGTGCGCCAAGCTATAAAAGAATGTGCCAAGTCAGCATTTCCAAAACACAAAAAAGATACCCGGCTGCATTTATTTGTTATTGGTGGATCCCAAGGTGCAACAATCTTAAGCAATGTGGTTCCCAAAGCTATTGCACAATTAGATGAATCGCAGCGGCAAAATATTGCAATCACACAGCAATGCCGACCAAGTGATATTGAGCAGGTTACACAAGCATATAAAGCCATTGGTATAAATGATGCAGTGATTAAGGATTTCTTTGATGATGTGCAGGATTGTTTTAAAAATGCCCATATTGTTATTGGTAGAGCAGGGGCTTCTACCATAGCTGAGCTCACCGTTATTGGCCGAGCCTCATTGTTGGTGCCATTTAAAAAAGCTAAAGATAACCACCAGTTTCATAATACTGAAGACCTAAGAAAAGCAAATGGAACGGTAGTACTTGAAGAAGAAGAGTTCACACCATCTAAATTAGCTGAACATATACAGACATGGATACAATCGACCGACGAATTAAAAACACTAGCTGGAAATGCTGCAAGTCTTGGCATTGTCAATGCTGACGAACAGTTGGCAGATTTAGTGCAAACTATTATTAATGCTTCTGATGAGGAAAATAATCATGACGACAACAGTTCAAGAGCGGCTTGATGCTGCCAATATAACATTACCAACTCCCTCTACTCCGGCCGCTAACTATGTGCCTTACGTGGTTTCGGGTAATCAGGTCTTTATTTCTGGTCAAGTGCCTATAGTAGATGGTTCCGTAGAAGGTAATACTGGTATTGTAGGTGATGAGGTGAGTGTAGAAGATGCAAAAAAGATTGCTAGAATTTGTGCACTAAATTTACTTGCCCAAGCAAAAGCAGCTAATAATGGTTCATTAGAAAATATACGTTGCGTCAAGCTAGGGGTTTTTGTTCAAGCCACTAATGACTTTACTCAACATCCTGAGGTGGCCAATGGTGCATCTGACCTTATGGTGGAAGTGCTTGGTGATGATGGTAAGCATGCACGTTTTGCAGTTGGCGCCGTGAGTTTGCCTCGTGGGGTTGCGGTTGAAGTTGATGGAGTGTTTGAGCTATTAGCATAATTGCTAGCCAGTATTATTAACTGAAAAATATATCATTATATTTTACGGCTAAGTTTAGGCTTGTGACAGGCAGCACATAAGGTTGCAGTTGCAGCTGCATGCTTCAGGGTTTTATTGTGTCTGGTTAATGCCTTAATGGTGCCGCCTTGGCCGTTATCATTATGCTGCTTTGAGTTCTTCACTAATTGAAACGGTAAAGTCACATTCTGTTTTGGCTTTGATTTCATCTACTGTTACCTCTGGCGCGATAGCAACCAGTGTCATGCCAGTATCTGCATTAATGTCAAAGACACCAAGTTCGGTAATTACTCTATCAACAACTTGCTTTCCAGTAAGTGGTAGTGCGCATGATTTAAGTAGTTTTGGTTCGCCTGTTTTTGTGGTGTGAGTCATCAAAACAACAACTCGTTTTACACCTGCAACCAAATCCATGGCTCCGCCCATACCTTTTACCATTTTGCCTGGTACCATCCAGTTAGCCAGGTCACCAAATTCTGATACTTCCAATGCACCCAAGATGGATAAATCAATGTGGCCGCCTCTAATCATGGCAAAGGACGCGGCACTGTCAAAGTAGCTGCCACCATCTAAAATAGTAACCGTTTGTTTGCCGGCATTAATAAGGTCGGCATCAACACTAGCTTCTTCAGGAAATGGACCAAGTCCTAACATTCCGTTTTCGCTTTGAAGCGTAACGTTGATCCCCTCAGGGATAAAGTTTGCAACCTTAGTTGGCATACCAATGCCTAAGTTGACAAAAAAACCGTCTTTAAATTCTTGTGCAGCTATTTGGCACATGTCACTAGGTGTGTATGGCATAGGATTTACGCGGCCTCCAATATAGTGCGTTGTTCAATGCGTTTTTCGTAAGCACTGCCTTTAAACAGGCGGTGTACATAGATATTGGGAGTATGAATTGTCTCTGGATCAAAAATATCATCAACAATTTCCTCTACTTCTACTACCGTAGTGGTGGCTGCAGTTGCCATAAGAGGGTTAAAGTTGCGTGCTGTTTTGCGGTAAATAACATTACCAGCTTTATCTGCTTTCCAGGCCTTAACAATGGCAAGGTCAGCAAATAATCCACGTTCCATTACATATTCTTGACCATCAAACTCACGTACTTCTTTGCCTTCAGCAACCAACGTGCCAACACCTGTTTTGGTAAAAAATGCTGGTATGCCAGCACCTCCTGCACGAATACGTTCGGCTAGCGTTCCTTGAGGGTTAAGTTCTAGTTCAAGTTCGCCGCTTAAGTATTGGTTTTCAAAGGTTTTATTTTCTCCGACATAAGATGAGATCATTTTCTTAATCTGGCGTGTTTGCAACATAATGCCTAAGCCAAAATCATCAACTCCGCAGTTATTACTGATAATGGTAATACCGGTGATACCAGAGTCACGAATAGCTTCAATTGATTTTTCAGGAATGCCACAAAGGCCAAAACCACCTGCCATAATGGTCATGTCGTTACGCAAAAGTCCATCAAGGGCGTCGCTTGGAGTAGTAAATTTTTGAGTCATAACTTAAACAACATCTACAAAATGAAATAATATTTCACTATCAATTACCAATTTATGACACATAAGTATAGTATTTTTGTAGATTCATTTACTAAATACTATCAAAACATGTAGGCGTTACGGGTCGATTTGCGCTGCGGTAGCAAGCGTTGATATGTAGAAATACTTTTGCGAAAGTTTTTATGGTGTGTAATAAATTAAATTTATCATTTTATGGTTGCAAATGCAACCAATAGTAGTAAAATTGCTGCCAAACTATAAACATTATGGGTTCAAATTAATACTTTGTTAAACAATGGAGCTTATGATAGAATAGTAAGTAGGGAATCCTACTATGAAACGATACGAAAAAGGTGGTTATGTCATTATTTCAGGATGTTGAACGCCTCAAAAAAGCGGCGCTTCCCGAGGTAAGGGAATCGATTGCTAGTAAAGTTGCTAGTTATTATTGTTCGGGAATGTTCTCAGAAGATGAATCGAGACTTGCCGAAGAAATTTTTCGGCTTTTAACAAAGGATGCTGCGGTTAGAGTTCGTCAGATTCTTTCAGATAACTTAAAACAGCAACCTAATCTTCCTCATGATGTGGCATTGGCGTTAGCCAACGATATTGCAGATATTGCTACGCCTATGTTGGAATATTCAAAAGTTCTCACGGATGAAGACCTTATTGCAATTGTCCAAAGTACAAAAGAAATAGCAAAGCAAATTGCTATTTCGCGCAGAGAGTTTATTTCTGGTTCATTGTCAGGTGCGTTGGTTAAAACTCACCATGAAGAAGTTATTGTTAGTTTATTAGGCAATCATGGTGCGACCATTGAAGGAGTTGCATTTGACGAAATAATGACATGCTTTGAAAGTACAGACAGTGTCATTAATTTGCTTGTTGACCGGGGTGATCTTCCTATTGGAGTAGCCGAGAAATTACTATTGGTAGTTAGTGATAGTATGAAAGAAAGGTTAACGGCCAATTTAGGAACAGAACATACTGCTGCTGTACAACAAGCCACTGAAGCTACTAAGGAACAAGCTACGATTGGGCTTATTGAGGATGGTCAGGTTGTTATTTCTGAGTCAGAGCGTATTATTGCTAAGATGTCTCAGCTGATCAATCACTTATTCAATGAAGGAAGGTTAACTTCTTCAATTGTTATAAGGGCATTATGTGAAGGTAACGTATTGTTCTTTGAAGTGGCTGTCTCCAGGCTTGCCAGTGTTCCAACCTCAAATACACGTAAAATTATTCGCTCTTCTAACCAGGGAGATATTGAATCTCTTTGTGTTAAAGCTGGGCTCCCGGCAAATTTGTCACAGGCAATTACGGTATTGTTGGAATATGCGTTGGATGAACATAAACCTAAGACTGCCTCTAAGCGTGAGTACAAAGATAACCTTATTGAGTACCTAACTGCCAATGGTTATGACGACAATGTGCCACTTATGCCATATATTATGGCGTTAATAGGTAGTGGGTTGAATACAGAAGACGTTGTTAGTTGATTATTATCAACAATATGCTAAATATATAGTTATTACCGATCAAAATATCTGTTTTTATAATAGCGCTTGGCACATGCCATGTGCGTGTCTGGGGTGTTTTGGGGGTGATATGATTATTTCTTTTAGCTGTGCTGAGGCTGAAAAAATTTGGAATTGCAGAGTAAGTCAAAAATTTCCTAAAGAAATTCAAGATAAAACGATCCGAAAAATGCGGCAGCTTGATGTTGCTAATGTTATTGGTGATTTGCGCGCGCCACCAGGAAATTACTTACAATATACTAAAAGTGATAGACATGGGGTTATGAGTATAAGAATTAATGAACGTTGGCGACTTTATTTTGTGTGGCGTGATGCAAAAAAATATGATGTACATATTGCCCAACATCATTTGGATTAAGTCACTATGGTAAATACAATATTGCACAATCCTCATCCTGGAGAGATTTTGAAAATAGAGTTTCTGGATGGGTATGAGATGAGTCAGGCTAAGCTTGCCGATTATATAGGTGTTTCTAGAAGTCGTATTAATCAAATTGTTTCGGGTAAGCGCAGTATTACTCCAGACACTGACTTGCGGTTATGTAAGTTTTTTGGATTATCAGATGGGTATTTTTTACGATTGCAAAATATTTACGATCTAATGAATACCAAAATCTACATGGGCGATGTCATTGACGCTATTACGCCATTGAATCAAGCAAGATAAGCCATAGGAAATGGCGTGATTAATATTTTATGCGGTGAGCTTGAGGTTCTTGAATGCGTAAATTGGTCTTTTCTTCCAATATTTTTTTTGCGGTTTCTATATCCCTATAATAGGGATATCCGGGAAGCATGGCAAAGGTATGATAACCGTCCTCATCTTTTTTAGCCTTAATTTCAAGTGTTGGAATGCCCATCCATGTGGTGTGCTCAATTGATTCTACGTCATCATATGCCATGCTGCGTAGATATTTTCCTTGGTAATATTGGAAATGATCATCATGAAGGTGAAGTAGGCTATTAAATCGAAATGCTAGTGTTAAAATGACCAACAAAAACGCGCCATTGAATACTAATTTGGCTGAAAAAAGATGGTAGCGCTGGTTAAGAACAATGTCTCCTAATGGAAATAACGCTACTACGCTCAAGATGCATATGGCAAGGATAAGAGCAGCACGAGTCGTAAAGCCAGTTTTGGTAAGAGTTGGTTGTTGGTTGGTAGGTGCATACTCTTTAGACATGATATTGATATTTTAGTGTTATGAGGCATCTTTACTATACCATGCTTTGGTTAAGATTGAGTTAACAGGGTTCCAGGTGGTCAAAGATAGTAATAAAGATAACTTAAAATATTAATGCATTTGGTTATCGAGCATGTTAAAAATATTTCTTTGAACAAAGGAAGGAGTCTTTTTATGTTTGGAAGTGCATTAACATATTTTGCCAGAACTGTTGCAGCCACAACACCTCATGTGCGTAATCTTATGACGAACCGTCAGATAGGTTTGTTGGGTGCTCAAGTATTGTCGAAAGAGTATGCTAAGAATAATCCTCTTTATAGGTTAATGGCTGCTGGCGTTGCACGTGAAAATTCAATTGCATCAGGTGAGTCATTACATTCAACTGTCTTGCCCATGCACGGCGCAGTGCGTCTTCCAAGACAGCAAGATGCCATAGAATGTGGTCATGCTTTTGGGGCATGGGGTATGAAATATCATGATGCATATGCGCTAAATAGCATTGGCAAAGGGGCACTGCCAGTAGTAGGTACAACATTAATATCTAAAGATCCATTTAGGCTATTTGTGTCATTAAGAAACACAACAGGCTTTGTTGAAGAAGGGTCTGAATTAGATCGCCAAATTGATGCGCATCTTGCAAAGCAGCCAGCTATGCCAGAAACATTGCTGGATTTGTCACTCAAAGCATGCCGAGATGGTGGACTCCCAGAAAGCGAGGCCTATGACCAGATTAATTCTTTGGTATGGCACTTATTATACCGAAGATACCCGGTGGCAAGTAAAGAGTTCTTTTATTTCCTTAAAAAGCAGGGTTTTGATGTCTTGCAAGATATGGTGCTTTATCCAGGCGGATTAAACCATCTTACCCCAGGTGTTGTTTTTCCAGCACAAATTGCAAATGTTTATGACAAATTCGAAGCGCTATGTGAGGCGGTAAATAGAGCAGATGAGCAGGAAATATATGAGGCATTAGTGCGTTTTGTAGGGCAAGAACAGGCAGAATCTATTGGCATTACCCCTCGCCAGTTAATTGATATGGCAAATGACAGACGAAATTATGTTAAAGAAGAAGCGCAAGAAACAGGAAGGACGATTGATCCAGAGGCACTTAAGAACGATGGATTATCGTTAATTCCTCTCCAAGGACCAGTTGCCATTAAAGGTATGAGCCGAGGTATGGTACTATTATTAAAGCAATTTTCATACAAAGCACTACCATATGATGTGAAAGTCAGAGGCGCAGATGGTTTAATACGAATGGTTAAGCGAGTAAATGAATTTGGAGAAGTTGAAGATCGTGGTATTGGGTTAACAAGCGAAGCAATTGGTAGAATGAGGGCGCATAAAGATGATGCCTTAAGAGCTCTGATTCCTGAGGATATGCTAAATAAGTTTAAACAAATATGTCAGGAAACATTTGGTGCGGCTCAGTCTGAAATACCGCAGGATAAGTTAGACATATACCAACGCTATGCCAAAAAGATCACGGATTATTTAATACTAAATGAATTTGCTTATGGCACTTTTACGGTAAACCCTAATAACTTGCCCAAAGATGGTGGCCAATTTACGGCTAGTCAGTTGGTTGATTTTGGGGCTTTGGAGTGTCATGTTCAGGAGCATCCAGGTTTTTTCCCAGTCAGTACTGCAGAAATTTTCAAAGGTAATATTGAAGTCATGGATACAAACCAAGGGCCTAAAGTAACATTACCAGACCCTGAAGAATTTGTACGTTCCATGATTGGTCCTCACAAATTGAATTGTTCACATCAAAAGCTTACAGCTATGCAGGAGCAGTCATTAAAAGACGTTACAAGCCAATTGAAAGGTTTTGGTGTTGTATTAATTCCGCCTCACAAGATAGATGACGTGTCATTAGGTGGCCTAGATAAACGCAAGTTGGCGTCTGTTGCTTGAGGTTGTATAATTTGTGTGGTGGTTATGAAATGTTAGCTTGAGGTTGGTTTTTTTGAGAGGATATATTGCCAGTAGGGGCTAATAGAGATGTATTTGGGGCAGTATAAGCACCGTTTTTCATAAAGTCTGGGTAGATGAAGCCAGGTGGAAAAACAGGATTGGCTGTAATGTGCTGGTAAATTTTGGAGATAACGGCCGAACTACAACTGTTGCATGGCTTTCCTTGGTTGTGCAATTCATTAAGGGTATGTTGAAAATTTGGATGTAACGGCGTTACAAATACGTCCAATAAGGCGTTTGGTTTGGCGTCGCGAAATGCTTCTTCTGAAAATGTTCGTTGATCTTGGTGAAGTTGTGCTAGTTTCTCTAAATCAACCTTATGAGGCACAGTTATTGTCTGGGTGTTGGATAATACACGTAAACGTGGGTTTAGTGCGTTGCGGACATCGCTGGTTGTTTTGGGTGATGTGGGGCTGGCAAAAATAAGATAATTATGCTGATCATGTGGGTTGGTGGGGTTAGGGATTGAATGTGCTGTGGTTGAGTCAATTGCTCCTGTTTTTGGGTTTTTATATAACAATACAAAATGACATAAATAGTTAGGGTCTGTATACCAGCGTTCAGGAACAAATTGCCCTTGTTGGCGTAGTTTTTTTGCCATATGTTCGTCAAAATGATGTGACACAGGACGCATTGCGGTTGCCAGAACATTTCCTTCTGAGAGTAAAGTACGATCTTGGTCAGCTAATTTTTTAGCATGGACTAATTGTTGCTTTGGGATTGTTGTGGGTGGGGTAATAATTTTTGAGGTATGTCTGAGAGTATAGAGTAAAGTGTGATTGGGTCGCATAATTTCGTGATATTGTTTGTTGCAAAGTGGCAGGAAAAAATGCCATATATACTAATCACAGATGAAGTTACGAGCAACTTTATTTGTGATTAGTATCAAGGCGGCTAGCGATAGCGACCGCTTTGCATGAGTTTCATGAGTGTATAAGCCCTAGTGGCGCTTGAACGAGATGCCATATTTTTAAAGTAATTTGGGTATATGCATGAAATAATCAATATGTATGGATATGATGTTTATTGGCTAGAAAGGATGGTGTTGATGGGCGCTATGATTGAATCCAAAGATCTGGAATTTATAAAGAATGTTATGGGTGATCGTTTTGGTATGATGCTTGAGTTATTTATTCAAGATGGAAATAAATATATCAGAACAATAAAGGAAGGGTTAGCCGAAAATGATGTTGAAAAAATACGTTCGCCGGCTCATACCATTAAATCTTCTGCAAAACAGATTGGTATTAAAGCCATATATGAAGCTGCTGAAAAAATAGAAGAGGTAGCCTCGCAAATTCAAGATCAAGACCAGCTAAATCATTATTACGGTGAGTTATCGTCTATGCATGAACAATTAAGGGCGTCAATGGAGGCTGTGGAGCCGGAGTTGCGAGCGCTTATGACAAATAATGATGCGTAAGATGCAAATGTTAGTTGCTTTAATCTACTCGCGGTAAGATAGCTATTTCCAGCCAGTATTCTTTAAGGCGTTTAATAGAAGCAACAAAGCTCTCCATATCAACGGGTTTTTTTATGTAGGTGTTAGCACCTATTTTGTAACACTCATCAATATCTTTCTCATCATTTGATGTGGTTAGAATGATAACGGGTATTTCTTTTAGCCGTTCGTTCCCTTTTATTTTCCTTAATACTTTTCGTCCATCTAGTCCCGGCATGTTCAAGTCAAGTAGGATAATACCAGGTAATGAAATATCGGAGTTGCTATATCGCCCTTCTTTATATAAAAGATCCAACGCATCCTGGCCATCGTCACAACGTATAATGGGATTAATTAAATTTGCTTCTTTAAAAGCAAGTTCTGTTACCTCAAAGTCATCATCGCTATCTTCGACAATCAAGATTGTTTGTGTGCTGTTTATTTTACTCATGTCATTCTCCTAAAGTAAAAAAAAATGTTGTCCCTTTGTTTGGTGCGGATTCGAGCCATATTTGGCCTCCATGGCGTTCGATGATTTTCTTTACAAATGTTAATCCTGCGCCCGTTCCGCCACCATATTTTTCTTGTTTGTGGAGTCTTTTGAATATACGGAAAATATCTTCAAAAAACTCCTTTTCTATACCAATGCCATTATCCTTGACGTAGAATGTATGGTGTTTTGATCTTGTTTTATCTTTCGTGAAGCCGATTTCTATTAACTTATTTTTATTGTCGTTATATTTTATGGCGTTAGTAATTAAGTTTCTAAATAGTTCTGTTACACGTATTTTGTCACATTTTATTTCAGGTAGTTGCTTGGGTATGTCAATGGTGACGTTTTGTTCTTCGAGTGTGTCGTACAACATTTCTTGTATGTCATGAATTATATTGTTTAGGTTTGTTACCTTAACTGCCATGTTGTCGCGACCTAACCTAGAAAAATATAATAGATCACTAATTAATTGCTCCATACGTGTTGCAAGATAAATGAGTCTGTCTAATCTTTTTTTGCTATCCTCATCCAAAATGTCTTTATTATACCTTAGAAGTAGGCTGCAATGGTTGTGTATGCCTCTTAGGGGTTCTTTAAGATCATGTGAGGTGATGTAAGCAAAGTTATCAAGTTCTTCGTTAGAGATTTCAAGGTTTCTAAGTAGTTGCTTTTGCTTAGTTTCGTACTCTTTTCTTTCTGTTATATCTTTAATAATGGCAATAACTCGAGTTTCGTTGTCCTTGGACTTTGCTTTGTTTAATCCAATTTCCAGGGGGATGTTTTTTTTGTTTTTTGATACACCTAGTACCTCTCTCCCAAGGCCCATAATTTTGGGTTCACCATGTGCAACATAGTCACTTACGTATGTAGAGTGGTATTTATGTGTATTTTTGGGAATAAGCGTTTCAACGCTCTTTCCCATTATTTCTTTTTCTGTATAGCCAAATATTTTCTCACAAGCGGGATTGAAATTCTCGATTTCACCTTTTGCATTAACGGCTAGTATGCCGTCAATTGCGTTGTCCAGGATAACTTTAACCTTAGTTTCGCTTTCTATAAGGTCATCGGTAAGGTCTTTGAAGGCACGAGCCAATTCGCCTACTTCATCATGAAGTTCAGTTGGTAGCACAAGTTTTTTCTTAGCCCTTGCCATTCGAACTGAGTCGGTCATTGTGCGTAAAGGGGCCATGAGCATTTTAGTTGCAAACCATGTTACTAATATGGAAATAAAAATCAAAACAATAGACAGCAATATAATATCATGGCGGGTACTGTAAGCGTCTTGTAGGAGGGAGTCTTTTGTAACGTGTAGTACCAGCCCTAAATAAGCTTTTGGGTTTTTTTCATCAACATGTGTACGAATGAAATATGCCACCTGCTCATTTTCATAGAAGACTTTTTCATTTTCAGTATAGGTGCCAATTCTTTTGAGGAATTCTGGTAGTGGCTTGGTGTAGCTTTCGTGAAATTCTAGGGGGAGAATATTTCCTTTAATGTCATACTCCATATAGTCGCCCATATGGTTGGTAATAAAAATATTTCGTTTGAGTGAAATTGATCTTAATGCGTGTTGTAAGAGCTGCTCGTAATCGGCATTGATGACTATCATGCCGAATAAGTTATCCTCTAGGTCATATACTGGTACAACTACACGTGAGGTTGGAATATTTTTGCTATCAATCTTTCCATGTTCTCTGTTATAGGTGACTTCCGAAAAATAAAATTCTTCTTTGTTAAGTTTTGTACCTTGAATGAAGTAGGGTTCTGAGCTTTTATACTGGAGTTTATTGTATGGCACAGAAGTCAAACCATCAAGGGTGCGGTTGACACGCACAATTTCACGCCCATCATTATGTACCCCAATATACCGTATTTGCGTGTAGTATGGCTTAGAGGACATTACTGATGAAAATATGGTTTCTAAGCGTTTACGCCATAATGTTGTATTAGATTGGTCTGCTTTATCAATATCATTATTTTTGGTGCTCCTAATGAGACCTTGGATTGGAGGCATTTTGGAAATGATTACGGCGTCATTTAGCATATTATCGAATACGCCTTTAAATTTGAGAGAAGTGATGTGAGCTTCTCCGGCTATTCCTTCAATGGCGGCGTTCAGAGTGATGTTGGTGATTCTCGAATAGACAACTAAGCTTATTGCAGCTGAGATAAAAAAAGCAATGCAACATGAAAATAAAATAATCTTATTATGCAGTGTTTTAAACATAATGTACCATGATGAATTGTTCTTAGAATTATCTAGTGAGGGGTATTTGGGCTATCATTCCATTTTGTTACTTTTCGTATAATTGTGTTTATTTGGTCGGGGGTATTGTGGGTAATGTTTTTTATCAGGAAGTCCATTGCCCCATGCTTGACAGCTTCATGTTCAATGGCGTGATTACTTTCTCCGGTAAGAATGACAACTGGCGGAATTTCGCCGTTACTTCTTCGGTTCATAACTTCTAAGATCATGAGGCCATTCATTTCTGGTAAATTATAATCCAGAAAAGTGCAATCGATCCGATACCGTTCGAAGATGTCCATTCCTTCAATAAAGTCGGAGGCTTTATATACCCTGTAATTTTCGTCGGCCTGGCGTATTAAGTCAGTATAAAATTCAAGGTCATCAGGATTATCATCAATAATCAGTATGTTTTTCATCTCGTGTCCATCATATTTAAAAAATACGATTACCTTTATGAGCTACAATCAATAAACAATCAAGTTTGTTTGTTGCCAATTCGTGCTACCGGGATAAAATGATGTGATCGTGGGGGGTGTAAGAGAGCATAGTCCTTGGTTTAAAGCATATATCATTTTGCTTTAGTTGGAAAAATATGCTTAAGTAATAGGATAAAGAGAGGTGGTGATCCCGGGGCGGCTCGAACGCCCGACCCACTGATTAAAAGTCAGTTGCTCTACCAGCTGAGCTACGGGATCACGTTTTTAACTATATGTGCTTACAAAAAGCTTGTGCAACATACGGTCCGTATGTTACTTCGTCAAGTAGTAATTAACGAGTAGTTTATTTTATGTCTAATATTATTGCAATTATTCCTGCCAGAATGGCATCAACCCGTTTTCCAGGAAAACCACTGGCTAATATAGCAGGGAAACCTATGATTGCGCATGTCCTGCAAAGAGTAAAGGATGCTGGCATAGGCCAGGTTGTTGTTGCTGCCTGTGAGCAAGAGGTGGTTGATGTGGTACACGGCTTGGGGTGTTCTGCTGTTATGACCAACCCAGATCACCCTACAGGGACTGACCGTATATTTGAGGCACTTAATATTATGGGAAGTAATGCTGATGTTATCATTAATGTTCAGGGGGACTTGCCAACACTTGAGCCGCATTTGGTAACATCTGTTGCGAATTTGATCAGTAATCATAATAATTATGATATGGGAACATTGGCCGCTAAAATTACGCGTGAAGAAGAAAAGCAAGACCCTAACGTTGTTAAGGCTGTAATTGGTGGTTATGACGAGTCATCACGTCAAGGAAAAGCATTATATTTTTCACGTGCAACAGTTCCGTATGGTGAAGGAGATTTGTATCACCATATCGGAATTTATGCATATCGTCGTGCGGCGTTGGAGCGGTTTGTTTCGCTTGCCCCTAGTTTATTGGAGCAGCGTGAACGCCTAGAGCAGTTAAGGGTGCTGGAAAATGATATGACAATAGGTGTATCTGTGGTTGACACAGTGCCGTTGGGTGTAGATACTCCAGAAGATGTTGCCAGAGCAGAGCAGCTTCTATAATCCAAACTGGGTATATAAAATATGAATGATAAACGCTACGATGTTGTAGGGCTTGGTAATGCTATTGTTGATGTGTTAGCAAAAGTAGAGGACGAATTTTTAGAACGTCATGACCTTGTTAAAGGGTCAATGGCGCTTATTGATGAAGAGCAAGCTCAGCGAATTTATGCTGCTATGCCGCCTGCGCAAGAAGCTTCGGGTGGTTCTGCCGCCAATACATTGGCTGGATTAGCGTCATTTGGTGCGCGTTGTGGGTTTATTGGTAAGGTTAAAGACGACGAGTTGGGTAAAATTTTTACGCATGATATTAGAGCAATTGGAGTAGACTACACCACCTCACCTAGTAGTGCAGGGGCCGAGACAGCACGATGCTTTGTGAGTGTGACCCCAGATGCAGAACGCACGATGGCAACTTTTTTGGGTGCAACACGTTTAATAGATGTTGCTGATGTTGATGAGGCGATGATAAAGAATGCTCAGATCCTTTATTTAGAAGGTTATTTATGGGATGAGCCAAAAGCAAAGGAGGCTATGCGTCATGCGATGTTAGTTGCACGTGATGCAAACACTAAAGTGGCATTTAGTTTATCGGATCTTTTTTGTGTTGACCGTCATCGTGAGGATTTTCATGTTATGCTACAAAGCGGTATGGTGGATATTTTATTTGCCAATGAAGCAGAAGCGAAAGCTTTGTTTGAGAGTCCGGATGATGGTGTTGCTGGTCAAGAAATTGTCCAGTATTGTGATTTAGTTGCCATCACTAGAAGTGGTAATGGTTCTATACTAGTTACAAAGGACCAAGAGATACAAATCGCACCCATTGAGGTGGAAGATGTTGTAGACACAACTGGTGCAGGAGATCTTTATGCTTCAGGGTTGTTGTATGGATTGTCGCAAGATTATGAGCTTGAGCAATGTGGCAAGCTTGCTAGTATTGCGGCTGCTGAGATTATATCACATATGGGAGCCAGGCCAGATCAGAATTTGGCAAAATTAGCTGCAGATCTTGGTGTAATAGAGCAAGCAGCATGAGATACATAAGCCAACTTCCACATTTATTTGGGCCTTATTGGGACAAGCGTGTGGTTGTGGTGTTGTGTTTGGGATTTGCAAGCGGTCTTCCATTGTCGTTGGTGATGTCTAGTTTAAGTGTGTGGCTTGCTGAGGGCGGTATTTCTAAAACCGATATAGCGCTATTTGCTTATCTGGGAACTCCTTACGTATTAAAATTTTTGTGGGCGCCGTTTGTTGATCATCTTCAATTAGGTAAAATGACCCGTATCTTTGGCAAAAGGCGAGGGTGGTTACTTACTACCCAAATTATTTTGATGACTACCATTGCAATTATGGCTTTGAATGATCCTATGCACGATTTGTCTGTATTTGCTTGGTGTACGTTAGCTGTGGCGATTGCCTCCGCAACTCAAGATATTGTGGTTGATGCATATAGAATTGAACTATTTGACGACCATGAGCAAGGGATTGGTGCGGCTACGGCTATCTTTGGTTATCGGCTTGGTATGATGGTCTCCAGTGCTGGTTGCCTGATTGTTGCTCATTACTTTGGTTGGCAAATGGCGTATTTGGTGATGGCCAATTTTGTACTGATTGGTGTTGGGGCAACCCTTTTAGGAAAGGAACCTAGTACCCGGGTAGCAGAAACAAATGCCCATTTAAACCCAGCGGCTGTAATTAGGCAAGTTGTTGTCCGTCCCTTTACTCGGTTTATGGAACACAAATCGTGGCTTCTTATATTAGTTGCCATTATTTTATATAAATTTGGTGATGCGTTTGTCGGTATAATGACGAATCCTTTTTTATTGGAAGTTGGCTTTAACAAAGCAGATATTGCCTATGTGGTGAAAATATTTGGCTTTGGTGCGGTAATTTTAGGAGGATTTTTTGGTGGATTATTGATTGCCCGTATGCAGATGTATAATGCGCTTATTCTGTGTGGCTTGCTTCAATTGGCATCGAATTTCATTTTTATTATTCAATATTATGTTGGTGATAGCATAGGAATGTTGGCTGTTACCATTTCTATTGAAAATATAACTTCTGGTATGGGTACGGCCGTTTTTGTAGCTTATATTAGTAGCTTATGTGACAAGTCGTTATCTGCAACGCAATATGCACTTCTTTCTGCTTTTGCTTCATTAGGAAGAACCTTGGTAGGCGGAAGTTCTGGTGTTGTGGTAGATGCGATGGGCTGGATTCCGTTTTTTGTTGCAAGCATGGCGATTGCATTGCCCGGTATAGTGTTATTTGTTGTGTTAAAACGAAAAACGCGTTATATACCAACACGTTTAATGTCCCCTTCAACAACCCTTATTGTGTGATAGTAAATTATGTTAATTGGTGTTCCTAAGGAAGTAAAAGATTTTGAATATCGTGTTAGTATTTCTCCCAATGGTGTCAGAGAATTAGTTCACCATGGTCATCAGGTGATGGTGCAAAAAGATGCTGGTCATGATTTGGGGTTTGATGACACTATCTATCAAGAGGCTGGTGCGTTGGTTGTTGATACGGCCCAGGAAGTATTTGATCGTGCGGAACTGGTTGTGAAGGTGAAAGAACCACAATTGGAAGAATGCCGTATGCTTGGTGAGGGGCAAATTTTATTTACGTACCTTCATCTTGCAGCTGAACCAAATATTGCCAATGCATTGTTAGAGTCTAAATGTATTGCCATTGCATATGAAACAGTGACCAGTTCGGATGGAAGCCTTCCTTTGTTGGCTCCTATGAGTGAAGTGGCGGGCCGTTTGGCTACACAAGTTGGTGCATCCTGCTTAGAACGTCCTAAAAAGGGAAGAGGAGTGCTGCTAGGTGGTGTTTCTGGAGTAGAGCCAGGGCATGTGGTTGTTCTAGGTGGTGGTGTTTCTGGTACCCAAGCTGCTAAGATTGCAGTTGGTATGGGTGCTAAAGTTACAATATTAGAGCGTTCTCTTTCTAGAATTCGTCAATTAGAGGACTTGTTTGATGGTCGTGCTAATGTTTTATTTTCAACGGTGGATTCGATTGAGGCAAGTGTTATCGATGCTGATTTGGTTATTGGTGCAGTGTTAATTCCAGGTGCGGCAGCTCCGCGTGTTGTATCAGAAGCCTTGGTGGCAAACATGAAGCGTGGTGCGGTTATTGTTGATATTGCAATTGATCAAGGTGGTTGTATAGAAACAAGTAAGCCTACGACACATACAGACCCAACTTATATTCAGCATGAGGTGGTTCACTATTGTGTGACTAATATGCCAAGCTGTGTAGCGCGTACGTCAACAAGTGCTTTGGAAAATGCTACATTACCATACATACTGGACCTGGCCGATAACGGATACCGTGCTGCGCTCAAAGATAACAAGCATTTTATGAATGGCTTAAATGTGTATCGCGGACGTGTTACGCATGAGGCGGTGGCTAAAGACCTTAATCATGCTTATGTACCACCCTCTACATTTTTGAATAACAACTAGCCTAATATTGCAAGTTAAGCTGAGATTTGTAGGGTGGTGTTTTATCCTTCATCTGGGAGGTCTTTGAACAGGCTTTCATCCTCGCTTGATTTTTTAATGCAGTATCCAGAAGACCGAATGGTTTTAATAACCGTGGCACTGTTTTTGTCAATACCTAGGGATTTGCGTAGTCGATTAATGTGAACATCTACGGTGCGTGGTTCAACATGCATTTCAATTCCCCATACACGCCGAATAAGCTGTTCGCGCGATAATACTCGGTGCGGGTATTCAAGTAATGCTTGTAAGAGTTTGTATTCAATGGGGCCCAGGTTGCGGTCCTTGCCGTCAACGGTAACTTGTTTGCTAGTTGCATCCAAGCGGATAGAGCCATATTCAAAGACTTGTTCTACAAAAGCTGGACGAATGCGCCTAAAAACTGCCTGAATACGAGCAAGAAGTTCTTTAGGAGAAAACGGTTTTACCAAATAATCATCAGCGCCACGGTCTAGTCCTTCAATGCGGTCACCTTCTTCGCCGCGTGCAGATATCATAATGATAGGAATTTTTTTGGTATCTGGGTTCGCACGGAGTTGGTTGCAAATTTGTATACCTGTTTTTCCAGGTAGCATCCAGTCCAATAATATAAGGTCCGGTTTTTGATCTTCTACCATGTAAATGGCTTCGTCACCGTCGCTTGTCATACGTACTTTATAGCCGGCTTTTTCCAAGGTGTAGTGGAGTAATGTTAAAATAGCTTCGTCATCCTCTACCACTAACACAGAGGGCTTCATGTTGTAGCGATCTATCTCTTCGGTCATGGCTGTAATTATATCCTTATTATTGAAAGTTATGCATATCCAACTGTTGGGCAAAAACGACTAATATCTTGACCCGAGAGGGCAGTGCATTTTTCCCATTTTTGTTCGTTTGGTGTATTAAAAATCAGGTCGCATGTTGCTGGTGCAATAAGCCAGCTATTTGACCCAATTTCTGATTCTAATTGTCCCGGTGCCCATCCGGCATATCCAAGGGCAATAATGCTTTGTGTAGGGCCTTTGCCAACCATAATTTCTTGTAACAAATCAACTGAGGCTGTAAGGCATATTTCTTCGCTTATAGAAAAGGTGTTACTACTGTGGTAATCGTGGCTATGCAGTATGAATCCACGATCTGTTTCAACTGGTCCGCCATTATATATTTGTGGCATAACCGAAATAGCATCTCTAATATGAAGTGATTCAATAAGGTCGTTGCATCCGATGAGGTCGTGAGGGTGATTGATAATAACACCCATGGCGCCATCTTCGTTATGCACACATATGTAAATCACAGACCGGCCAAAACAACTGTCGTTCAGTAGTGGTGTGGCTGCAATTATGTGGCCTTCTAGGCTAGTAACGGAGCGTTTGTTGTGCGAGTGCGATATGGTAACCATAAAGTTAATCTATATTTCTTATCTTAGGAGCTTCTTTTAAGTTAGTAGGAGCTACTTTAAAATCTACATTTGGTGAGCCTCTGCTGCGACCAATATAACATTCTTCATAACATCCCATTAGTTTAACATAGTAGGGATTATCTTTGTTTTCAATATCGCCATGACGATTGTAGCAATCATGTTGGCATTTTAAGCATTTAACATTTTCCTTGCAGCTTTTGCATTCCGGGTTACCTGCACAACCATTAATATAGGAGTGACGTAATTCCTGAACGGATTTTTCATGAATGGTATCTTCAGAGCTACGCTTTCCTTTCTGATTAAAGTACCATATTGTAATACTTGAGGCTATAATGAAGCCGAACCCAAGAAGAATAAAAAGAAAGAACTGCTTTTTGGTCATGTTTACTGCCTAACAATGAAAGTGAACTGTTGGTGTGAGCATTGGTTCTTATGATTAAAAATAACTATCTGGTAATTATAGGTGGAAAATAAGAGGTTGTCATGCAAAGATTAAGTGCGGTTATTTTAGCAGTTGTTCTTTTTGCTTTGGTTGGGATTATGCAGGCGTCCACACATCAGAAGATGCCACCCCTTATGGTGGTGATGGTGGTAGTGGTGGTTATTTGGATTATTTATAAGGCAAAAAAGATTATTTCTGAGTCTCACAAAGATAACGATGAACGTTGACCTTTTGAGTAAAATAGTGTATAAGGGCCGCCCAAATGAGGTTCAATTATAAAGTTGAATTTCTTTTGTAGATAATTCTTATGATAATGGGTAGGCGATAACATGGCTGATTTATGTTTTGCAGAGTATATTTGGTTAGATGGTAGTGTTCCTGTGCGTAATATTCGCTCTAAGACACGTATTATTGATTTAAGTGATTTTGAAACTGAAGATGAGTATGGAGCATTTCTAGAAGAAGCAACTCCAGAGATGTTTCCTGAGTGGGGATTTGATGGTTCTTCTACTAACCAGGCTGATGGTCATGATTCTGACCTTTTACTTAAACCTGTTACGGTTGTGGATGATCCAATCCGCGGCGTAGGTAACTATCTTGTATTGTGCGAAGTAAATAATGCAGATGGTACGCCACATGAATCTAATTCACGTGCTCAGTTGCGTGCAATTTTGGAAGCAGGTGCTGCAAAAGATGATCCATGGATTGGATTTGAACAAGAATATACTTTATTTAAAGGTAGAAACCCGCTTGGATGGCCAGAAAATGGTTTTCCTGCGCCTCAAGGTCCTTATTACTGCGGTGTTGGTGCAGAAGAGATTTTTGGTCGCCAATTGGTTGAGATGCATGCACATGCCTGTGTAGCTGCTGGAATTATGTATTATGGCCTTAATGCTGAAGTAATGGCTGGTCAGTGGGAATTCCAGATTGGTTACCGCGATGTTGAAGGTGAAGATGCTGGTGTGTTAAATGTTGCGGATCATGTCTGGCTTGCACGTTGGTTGTTATACCGTTTGGGTGAAGATCTTGGTATTCGTGTATCGTTTGATAATAAACCTGTAAAAGGTGATTGGAATGGTGCTGGTATGCACACTAATATTTCAACGAAAGAAATGCGTAATGCTAAAACTGGTCGTGCTGCCATTGATAAGGCTGTAGAACGTCTTTCCAAGAAGCATAAAGAACATATTCGACTTTATGGTTATAACAATGATCAGCGTTTGACGGGTGATCACGAAACTGCCCATATTGACACATTTAAGGCTGGAGCTGCTGACCGTGGTTGTGCAATTCGTATTCCACGCATGGTAGAGCTTAAAGGTCATGGTTATTTAGAAGATCGTCGTCCTGGGGCTAATTCTGATCCGTATTTGGTAGCTGCACGTCTGTGTACAACTATTTCTGATATTGATGAAAATATTATGAAATTTAGCAGCTGGCCTCGTGTTAAGGCTGCTTAAGTAGTTGTGATTAATAAAAATTTAAACGCGCTAATGTTTGTCATTGGCGCGTTTTTTTATCAACTTCTTTTAAAGGATACTAGAGTTTCTTTAGTGTATGGCCCAGCCGGTCAGCTTTGGATTTAAGGTAGGTGTGATTATGTGTGTTGGCGTCCATTTCGTGGGGAACGCATTCGGACACTTTAATGGAGCACTCTTCTAAGCCTTTTGATTTACGAGGATTATTTGAAAGTAAACGTACTTCAGATAAACCAAGCAATGATAGCATTTTTGCAGCAGCCTTAAAATTACGGGCATCATCGTCAAAACCCAGCATACGATTGGCATCAACGGTGTCTAGGCCGGTTTCTTTGATCGCGTAAGCACGAAGTTTGTTAATAAGGCCTATGCCTCGTCCTTCTTGCATCATATAAAGTATAATACCACTACCTTCTAGGGCCATTCTTTCTAATGCAAGATGCAGTTGGTCGCCGCAATCACACGCCAAGGATGCCAGTAGATCGCCGGTATAGCAAGATGAGTGGATTCTCACAAGAGCATTATTTTGAGGCTGGCCAATAATAATGGCATAATGCTGTATGTCGCTAGATATCGCTCTAAATGCAACAATAGATGCGTGCTCGCTTGCTTTTAATGCCAAAGGTGTTTGAGTAGCTATGTTAAGACTGTTGGCATAATTATCTTCAAACTGGTGAATATCAGTTGTGGCTATTCTGACCAAGTTATCACAGTTCGTAAGGTCATGTGATGTAATAACACTTGGAAGTAATTGTGCATGACTGGCAAGCAACAGAGCTGCAGACTGCAAATCACTTGCCTGCTCACTATTGTTGATAGATACAGTATGGTTATGCCACAAAAGATCATCTAGTTTATGTATGTCATGCATATCAAAGGGAAGGCAAGTGGCATGGTTTTGTTTGTTGCCAGTAATAACGGCAGTGCGTTGTTCAGATAATGTAATAAACCATTGTTTGTGATTGGTCCAAATAGCTGAGTCTTCGCCTAATTGTTCGCTAGCCATCGCTAATAGTCCATCATTGCCGTTGGTTATCACAACCGGTAGGCCGCGTTTAAGTTCGCTAATGGCGCGCTGAGTGGTAAGCAGTGATTGCACTTAAATTAACATAAATCGCAGGTTCTAAAACGTGCATTTATGTATCATAGGAATAGATAAATGTCTAGAAAATGCCATTTTATCGCCTATAAGGGGCTGGATTATAAGGGGTGGAACCATCATTGCCAGGAAATACATGGCCTAGTGCCATTGTTTTTCTTCTGCCAGTGGTTTTTTGAAGGTGGTGGTCTGGCGGCGGTGGTTGGCTATCCGCTTCATTTTCTTCAGATAAACCAGGAGGAAATATGGTGCGGCGTTTAATGATGTTCTGTAAATATCCAGTTTCTAAAAACTCATTTATTTCTTCTTCAGTGACAGGTTCAAAATCTTCATAATGAAAAAGTCCACTTTCTTCACGCTTTGTAATATTGCTAGTGTGAGCGATACGGTTACGCAAAAGACGAAGGTCACGATTAGTATTGCCAAGCTCAGAGCGTGTTATGGCCTCAGTAATGCATAATAAGGCTGCACACCGAGACGCTAGGCTAGCAGATTTGTCATTAAGTATAGGAAAATGCTGTGCGATAATTTGTTCTGCCTCATTAGGCGCAATGGCTGTGGTTGATACCTGTTGTTCTGTGGGCAGGAAAAAATTTTGGTGTTGTCTATAAATGTCATCAAAAGATAATGATACTTTATCCGTGATCGTACCATTATAGATTTTTTCTATGATATTGGTTTTTTGCAAAAATTGCTGTGCTAAATCCATTAGCTGCTGCGGGTCAAGCTTATCAAGATGTAGAGATGCGTGTACAAAATTTTGCCTCATAATATTTAACACTTGACGACTCTTGCCCTCCATGGTGCACAAAACAATTCTTCTTTGTGGGTTGAGGTGGTTAATGGTTGTGCCGTTATCAAATGTTGCGGTAAGTATCGCTTCGGTTAAACGAATCATATGAAATAGCAATTCATGCTTATGTGGCTCTTGCTCGCATTCAATGAGATTTTTAATTCCATCTCGTGCGGCAAAAACTGCTTTTTCGTTAACGTTTACTATGGGTAGTTCACGCGTTTTTGTTGGTGGCTCATTATTTTGTTCTTTTCCTAGACGTCGTCGCCAGTAACTATAGCTGAAATAATTGGTATTGGGGGCGGCATTAGGAGTGTGTTTGCTGCCAGTTCGAGTGTGTGGTTTTTCTTTCCATTTTTCATTTTTCATTTTTTGGATGTCAACAACCATATGAGCAGGAAAATCAGGTTGTACACATGTATTATGGGACTTTTTTTCTTGTGAAGTAATCGTTTCTAATAATAATATATGTTTTTCTAGCAATGCTTTGAGCTTTAATAATTCTTCATTACTTAAATCAGTGTTGCTGTTAAGCTTGTTGCGTGCCTCTTCTAATGCTTGGCGAGTATTGTAAGCTTGTTTTTGATTGTCGTGAAATGATTCTTTGATCTTTCTTCTTTCTGTTTCATCCAGTAGCGTATGACAAGCATAGGCAAATTTGTGATTTGTCCTATAATTTTTATGGTCTCTTTCTACAAAGAAATTATTAAGCTTGTTCAAACACCTGATGGTATCGGCAAGAATGCTTTGGTGTAATGTTGTCTTTTTCTGCTCTTCAAGGGAGGTTTTGTGCTCGGTGAGTGTTGCAATATGCTGTTTACAGCTTGTTGTGTTGGTTTTTACGTCGTCTTCGTTGGTGTTAGAAAATGTTTTATCCCAGTCTTTGAGTTCACTAGTAACTTCGGCGACTTTTTCTTGAATGGTTTGGTATTCTGGGTGCTGTGAGCAATATCTTGAATTTAGCAGTTCGTTTAGTGTGGTGATGAGGGCTTTAGCTTCGTCGGATTGCTTAATAAAATTTGTTTTAGATGTGCTTGTCCAAAGGTCATCACCCATGCTTTCTATATTTACAGCTAGCTCTCCAAGGTTCATCTTAGCTGAAGTAGAATTTTCATGATGTGAGTCTTTTTCATTTTTTATAATACCGTCTACAGTCTGATATGCCTGTTTTAGTAAATCTTGCTGTTTTGTTAACTCTTCAAAAGTAAGTTCGCTTTGGAGTTTGTCATTAGCAGTATCTGCGATGGCTTGTGCTTTGTGGACTGCTGCCTGATTTTTATAAAATGTTTCTACAGTGTCTTTCGATGTGCCGCTCTTTTGGGCTCTGGTGGAATAATAAGCGTATTTGTATTCTTCCCTATACGTACTGAGTTTTCTTTCTTCTAACCTCTTTTTGAGTTTCTTCAATGATTCGAGGGTTTTGTCAAATGATTGTTTATATGTAGCTTGATTTGAATGTTGTTTTAATGGTTCTTGATGGGCGGTGAGGGTTTGACGGTGTTTTTCACATTGAGCTATGTTTTCTTCTATGGTCTTTATGGTTACATTTTCGGGCAATTGGTTGCTCTTTTTTATCAAAGAGCTGGCTTGTAATAAAGTGATCCTGATAGTTTCATGGTGTTTGTAATTTAAACAGTCTTCGGTTTTCATAAGTTCACTTATTGGACCAAGCGCCGCTTCAAGCTTTGCTCTTTCTTCGTCAAGTTTCGTTCTTGAGCTCTCCAGTTTCATCTTTCGAGTATACTGAGCCACTGCTTCTAAGTGAGTTTGCCGTTTTTTATGGGCAGCGTAACCAATAGCAGCTGACAACACAACGGCAGCTGCTGGCCAGAGTACTTGTGATGGTTCAATGTCTTCCCACCATGATGGTTCCATTTTTGGTTTTTTGGAACTAGATGGAAGTGTTTTTGTTAAGTCGGGTGTTGGATTTTTAAGGTATTGTTGCTTAGCTTGGTCAAACCACTTGGTTTGTTTACACGTTTTGCGAAGGTTATCCTTGTCAGCAGATTGTGGCATAACCGAAATAAGATCTAAGGTTGCTTTTTTAAGTTTAATAAAAAAGTTTTTGCTCAGCGGATATATCTGTATGGGTTCTCCATTGTATTTACGAAAAGTAACATTTTCTGATTGAGACATCAGTGTCTTTAAATAGTACTTTACAAGATCGTTTTGCTTTGTGCTTGGGAGGTTTTCGAATATTGGTGTTGGAATAATCGGATCCAAAGAATTTTTGTAGAAGGCCTGATTTAATGGCGATAAAGCACCTTTGGCTTGGAATGGCTTGAGATATGCAAATACTGAGTGAATGCCATCATTATTTTTAAAATGTTTATGAACTCCAAGTGTAACTGCGGATCTAGCAGTTTCGCTTAATAAATGTTTGTCGAGAGTTTTATAAAAATCTTGAATTACGGATGCAACCTTTGAAGAGGATCCATCCAAAATATTCTTGTATGGTTCAAGCTCTTTAACAATAGTGTCAACGATAGCTTGAATATTTGACACGCTTTCACCCTCTGAAACGGTACCGAAATTTTGTGCTTCATCAAGTGTAATTGTGCCTTCAAAGTAGCATGCCAGTGTGTACTCTAGGGCTAGGCTGGAAGCATTCTTTGTCAAAAGTTTAAGTGTTTTTGCTGCATGGCTTTTATCAAGGTAACGTGCTTTAAATGCTAATATTTGTGCCTGATTGTTGAGAGCATCATGAACGTCAGCTTTGACATGTGAGTAACGTTCAGGCTTGCTCCAAAATTCATATAGCTGGTCAAGTGCAATTTGAGATCCTAGGTTGGCAGCTCTTACTAGATGAGTAAGGGCTATATTTGTACGTCCAAGTGATTTAATTGTCGGTTGGTCAGGGTTGGTTTGTATAAGGTGTTTAGCATAAACAATATGTGAGGCAGGGTAATTGGAAAATTTATTTACTGCATCATGTATGACGTGTCGCGGTTGGTGTGGAAGATCTGTTCCTAAGGCTTTATTGACAGGGTCATCGTCCAGGAATGTTTTTTCTTCATAGGATGGTTCTTTCAAAGGATTTTTTTCTTGTTTACCAAAAGCTTTCTTGATCTTTTCATTAAATGCCAATTGGGCATCTGATTCAGGGGTTATGGAACGGTTTGATTGTAATTTTAGCAGGGCATCTTCTAAACCTAGATTGTCATATTTTTTATCTAGTTTTTTAGCTATAGTTCTAGCAACTTTAAATGGCATAATATGGTATAGGTTGTTAGCAACCAAGCGGTTGTACTTTTGTAAGTCAGCCCGTGCTACTCCCAGTTTTTCAATCTCATTATAGATTTGATTTATTCTGTCATACCGATCAGTGTTTTTTATTGTGAAAGAGTGCATTTTCTCGTTTACTTTCACGGTAAGTGTCAAAAGGCTACCTTGTTCTATAGCTCTTTTGTGTATTCTTCTAAGGTCTTCAAATAATTGTCGATCAAAACCAGTTTTTGGGAGTTTTGTGTCGAGTAAATGAACTAGTCCTGGTGACCTACCATATAGTTCTACAAATACCATGCTTCTATAAATCTCAAGATAAAGCCAAGGTTGAAATTCTTGATCATATTTACCCGTATTTCTGATATGTTCTTTATGCTTTAATAAGATTTTTAAGCAATGTTCAAGATGTCTTGTTCTGTCAGTTACGTGTACTTGATAATGAGAATTAAATAAGCGTGGTGGCTCTCCTTGCCTTTTTGCGGCATGTTCATAGGCCGCCATCATCATATCAGTAGGTATGCTGTTTGGAATTTTCTCGGGTTCGCTTAGTATTGAACTTAGGTTGTCAATAGGATCGGGCGAAACGGGTGCTAAATACATTCCTCCGTGGAGCAATTTTGCTGCCTTAAAGTTAAGAAAAGTTACGGTACTTTTATCAATTTTAAGGAGTTGAGCCTTTTGAGGATCATTCTTTATAATGTCCTCATACCTGCGAGCAATTTCTAGTGTAATAATACCAGGTAAATATAATATTCCGGTTTCGGATTGTTTTGATCCGCCAGCAGCATAACTGTCGGCTATTTCATTCCACTTTTCTACAGGAGTTTGGTCTAGCTCCGCAATTGCTTGGTGGTATTTGGTTTTTTGTGCTTTACTTGGGTTTTCTAGAAGGTCAATGCGATATTGAATATAGGACCTGCTTTCTTCCAGATATTCTGGGGTAAAGCCATATACACCTAACTGTGGATTATCATCACTTATCAGAAATAAATAGCCTTTTAAATTTTTAAGTGACGGATCTTTTCTGACAATGTGATTTCCAACCTCTTGTACATTAATGTCCTTTATTTCAGGATAGGTGAAGTCAGAAGGTAACGGGGGAGTAACAAAGTCAAATAATAAAGTGGTTGCTTCTTCTGATCCTCGTGCTATTGCTAAATTCAAGTAAGTGACAACATTGGTGAATTGAATTTGTTTTTGCCATGGATCGGTCGTTTTATTAAAATATGCCATATTTTGCTTGGCAATGTATAAGAAGGGTCCAGGATATTGTGATCTACTGTTATTCATTATGGCTAACGATCCTTTTCTAAAATCTTCTTTGCTTAAGCCATGCAAAGATCGTTCTGTAGCAGCCAGGGCATGTAGATTTTCTGGGGAAGTGTCGATGCCTTGTATTGTTCCAACTTTTGGAAGTTTTTTTAGTAATTCAATAACGGCATCAATGTTATTTTTAGTAGTGCTTGTTGTTGAGGTGGCTGTAGTCGGCACTTCTTTACTAGGGTCAGTTTTGCCGCTTATGGAGGAGGTGGTGCGTGAAGGGTTGGTAGGTGTTTTGGTGATTGCTCCTAATGCAGCCATCATTAAATAGCCTTGGTAAGACAATGCAGCTGAGGTGTTTGTGGGGGCTGGGGCAGTTGGCTTAGAAGGAGGCATAATGAAATACTTGCAATAAAAGTTAGTGGGTTGCGCATATTAGCGGCAATTGGGATTCTAGTCAACCATGATAAGTTAAATTATTAATATTACTTCAAGGGTGAATTTTGGTTGAATATTACTAAATTATACCCATACTACATCATGGTTTTTAGTTGATTATGTGATTGGCTTTCGTCACAATTGCGTTCTAATATATTAGCAATATCGTGGAGTATTTTATGATCAAGCCAACCATTACTATTGATCATGATGACATGCAGTTAGCCCATTTATTAAATCACTGCTGTAAGGTGGTCTGTAAAGAAGAAGTTGATTATGCAATTTATAATAAGAAAGAACAGATTGATATAAGAGATGTTAAATCCAATAGATTAATATCTCTCGATAAACCACTGAAATTGAATGATCTATTTAGTGTATTCTCTGGTGAGGTACATGAAGGTATTATGATAGGTGGTATTAGCTTTAACCCCATACATTGCACTATTTCATGTGCAGGAGAAGAACTAGAGCTAACAGAAAAAGAATCTCAGTTGTTACAATATTTGGCTCTGAATCGTTCACAAGAAATTACAAAAGAAACGCTTCTTGAAGATTTATGGGACATTAAAGATGATGAGGTTGAGTCACATACTTTACAAACGCATATATATCGATTGAGGCAAAAATTAGATAGTTTAGGGGGGCAAGATTTACTACAAACTACCGAAGGTGGTTATACCGTTAAATAATGCTATTTTGGTCTTAAGTGGTTGTGTTTTAAAATAGTTTTCTTGTTCACATCAATTATCATGATGTTGTGAAGAGGCTCTAATGTTTTTTAAGATTCGTTTTTCCATTTCTTTGATTTCTTGAGTGATGGCTTCTTTAATTTCGATACGACTTTCTTGTGCAGAGTGATCAGCTTCACTATGCATTGCATTAACAATAATAGCTATAAATAAGTTAAGCATTGTAAATGTGGTTATAAGTATATAAAGAATGAAAAAAATCCATGCATTAGGATGCTGATCCATTATCGGCCTAACTATGCCCATAGACCAGCTTTCTAGAGTCATTATTTGAAACAGTGTGAACATTGTTTCGCCAAGAGAGCCGAACCATTGTGGAAATGTGTTTCCATATAAATGTGTTCCGATAATGGCAAACACATAGAAAAAAATCATCATGATAGAGGCGACGGAGATAATACCGGGAATAGAAGAAAGTAAGCCCTCTATGACCTTGCGCATGGTTGGAACAGTGGATAAAAGCCGTAAGACTCTCAGTACTCGTAGAGTTCGAAGTGCTGAAAAAGACTCAGAAGAGGGAACAAGTGCAATCCCTATAACAAACAAATCAAAAATACACCATGGTCGTTTAAAAAATTGGAGTCTATAGGCAAATAGTTTAAGTAAAATTTCGCAAGTAAATAACAGTAAAATAATTGAGTCTATAGTTACAAGAACGTTGCCATATTGATGCATTAATGAATCATATGTTTCTAATCCAAGGATAATAGAGTTAATAATAATTAAGGTGATAATAGTACGCTTAAATATTTTTTGCTCAATAAAGCTTAGTACTGCTTCTTGCATGGTATTACTCTAAGAATAGTTGAGCAAGTGCATAATATAATGGTATGCCTATAGCAATATTAAAAGGAAATGTTATGGCAAGTGACATTGGTATATAAATAGCGGCTTTAGCTTTTGGGAGAGCTAATTGCATTGCAGCAGTCACTGCTATGTAGGAGGCACTAGCAATTAAAACTATAAATAATGTTCCTGTCCCGATATCCAGGCCAATTAATCTACTAATAACTAACCCTATGCAGGCACCAATTAATGGCATGTATATGCCAAATAATACAAGGCGTATGCTGAATTCTTTCAGATGGTGTATTTGTCGAGATACGACAAGACCCATATCCAGCAGAAAGAAGGCTAGTATTCCGTGGAATGGTTCTATCAGAAAGCCATTCATCTTTTCCATTCCAGATGTTCCACTTGCCCAACCAATCAAAAAAGAACCAGATAATAACAATATGGCACCATTAGTAAATATTTCACGACTCAGTCTTGATGAAGTTTTAGAGGTTTCTTGTATTGTTTTGGGTTCTGCTTTGTGTGCAATAAATAAGCCTGATAAGATGGCAGGGGCTTCCATTAAAGCTAACACGGCAACAATATATCCGGCATATATGATTTCATTTGCATTAAGAAAACTAACGGCCGTTACAAATGTTACCATGCTAATAGAACCGTAATGTGCAGACAGAGCTGCTGCTGTTGAGCTGTCTAATTTGGTGGTTAGGCGTAATAAAGTATAACCTAAAAATGGCTGTGCAAATCCAGTTAGTATCCCAGCCACTATAGTATAGATAATTTGGGAATTAATATCTGGAGTTTCTGCAATTGCTACCCCCCCTTTAAATCCAATAGCCATCATCAAATAAATTGCTAAATAACGGCTTATCTGGTCTGGAACATTGAGATCTGACTTTAATAATCCGGCAATAACACCCAAAATAAAAAATAATATTGGTGGGGATATTAAATTTTGTATAAATAATTCGATGATTTGCATGTAATTTCTTTTTAATTAATATTGATGTTTGTAAGAGAATCTCAATATAAGATAACCAAGAGTACCTGATAGTAATGAACCAGTTAAAACGCCTAGTCTTACAGCAGTTTGATGTTCAATGTCTGTAAAAGCTAGCGTTCCAATGAATAGACTCATAGTAAATCCAATTCCTGTAAGCAGTGCCATTCCGTAATATTGTGTCCAATTAACATTTTTAGGTAATAAGCATAAATTGGTGCGTGTAGCAAGAAATGTTATGGCCATGATTCCAATTTGTTTACCAAAAAATAAACCTGCTGCAATTCCCAATGTTATAGGTTGCGTTAATAATTCGAACGAAAGGCCTTGAAATGATACGCCAGCATTGGCAAAAGCAAAGATGGGTAAGACGGCATAGGCAACCCAAGGATGTAGTTCATGCTCCAAAGACCTGGCGGGAGATTTTCCGGATTCATTTTTGGCACGCAAAGGTATAAATAATGCAAGCACAACACCTGCCAAGGTAGCATGAACCCCTGATTTTAGTACACATGCCCACAAGAATATGCCAAGTAAAATATACGGAGCAGGACGCGTTATATTTTTTTTATTTAAGAGATACAAGCCAATAATGGCTATACTTCCAAAGCCTAAGGAGGTGATAGAAAGGTTATCCGTATAAAATAGTGCAATGATAATGATGGCGGCCAAGTCGTCAATAATTGCAATTGCTACAAGACAAATTTTAAGTGTCTCAGGAACTCTTTTTCCAAGTAATGTGATAACACCCAAGGCAAAGGCAATATCGGTTGCTGCTGGAATTGCCCAACCATTTATAGCTTGGGTATCGTTCCAGTTAATGTAGCTATATATAAGTGCTGGAGCTGCTAAGCCACCAAATGCAGCCAAAGCTGGAAGCATAATTTGTTCTTTGCTTGATAATTGGCCTTCCAAAATTTCGCGTTTGATTTCTAAACCAATTAGAAAAAAGAAAATGGCCATTAACCCGTCATTAATCCATAGCAATAATGGCTTGTTAATAATAAAAGCTCCAAATTGGATGACAACTGGAGTGGTAAGGATGGCGTCATAAAGAGAATGTAATGGAGAATTTTCCATTACAAGGGCAGCTAAAGCGGCTATTGCAAGTAATATCCCGCCTGCTGCTTCTAATCTTAAAAATTCACGTATCATTTTTAAAGGCATAAACAAACTCACACATTATTTTTAGATTGGTGGTCAAAGATAATTCGATGAAAATAAATAACAAGATGATTCAGAGTTTATATATGCTCTGTATATGCTTATAATTCACGTTCCAAATGGCTTTTATATGTATGGTTAGGCTATGAATAAAGCCATAAAATATGTAAGGATTATAAACAATATGATGATAAAAAGAAAAAAGTATAATGTTGTAAGTATATTATGTGTAGTCGCTTTAATGGCAGGTAATGTGTCGTATGCCGCATCACCGATAAGTAAAGTGGGAGGTGTTAGGGTTAATAAGGGACAAACATCCATTGAAACACGAGTGGGATATAGTGCAGATCATGAGAATTCTGCTTCTGATAAGTACCTTCAAATAAGGCAGCATGTGGATTATGGGTTTACGGATTATTATGCACTAAGGGTAATTGCTGCGCAGGGTAAACGTAATCATCAGAATGTTGAGCATAATAATATTAGCATTGAAAATAGATTCCAACTTATTGAAAGTGCCGATCATGGCTGGGATGGTGGTTTGCGACTAAGTTACACGCAACAAGACGGTGATAAGTCTCCTAATAAGTTGGGTATGCTCTTGGCTGCAGATGTTCCATTTTTAAAAGATTGGGAATTTAGACATAATACTATTTTAGAGCATGAAGTTGGTCCGCATGCTAATAAGGGTCTTGCACTATCCTTGCGGCATAGGGTGGTAAAAAATATTAGTGTTAATTCACCAGTTGTTCGTAAACTTAAGGTAGGTTTAGCTGCCTTTAACGGTTTTGGTGAAATAAACAATATTCCAGCTTATTCAGACCAGGATCATGAACTCAGGCCTGTTGCTGAATTGTCATTTAAAAACGGATCTTTTGTGACGGTGGGGTATGGAATGGGTATTTCAGATGCTAGTCCTGATCATGCATTTAAGATGTCTTTTGGTATTTCATTTTAAAGACCTTTTCTATATTTGGATGTTCTGCTGCAAATGTAGTGTAGTAGCTTCTACAGAGCTTGAAAAGAAATGGTATTTCGTTTCTGCTTGTGCGCTAATGCGCTATGGTGTGACAAGCAGATGCTACGAGGGATTTCATGCTCACGATTAGTATATATGCAATATATATAAAGATAGCAGTAGCCCATAATCGCAATTTTATCTGGCTATCTCCTATAATGTACATAGTAACATTAATCATAGGAGAAAAACATGATACTACCGATTGGCTCAGTGTATACAGATAATTTTCATGCACTTCGTAACCTATACCAACAGCCGCGACATCGCTTGCCAAGAGTTTTGTCGCCACCCAAGTCGCAAGGCTATGTTCAAGATATTCTTGATCTAAGTCCAGAGGCGCAGTTGGTCATTAATTCTAATAAAAAAGTCGGTATTAATTAAAGGAGTCATGTCATGAATAAATATAATAACGAAGAATATTGTTCTGAGGTAAGAAACGGTTTTAGCATTCCGTCCTACGATGAAATTAAACATTTTATGGAAAATACTCATAACGATGACGGCGAGTGTTACAAGGAACATGCTATGGTTGTTTTGTCCAATGAAATATGTGAATCAGAAAAGCTATATAATAGATGTTCTTTTGCTTCACATAATAAAGATCTAATGGAACTATTATATCAATAAAGAGGGTAACATGATGAAAAAAAGAGAGATAGACACACTTTCAGATGAAATTTCTAGTTTTAAAAAGACTAGAGAATTGTATAAAAAGCGCTTTTGGATCGGCTCTAGGGCGATGGATTATGAGCAGCGAAGGTTGGTGAGAAAATTATTTATGAAGATTGATCGCTTGAGAAACCATTTGAAATTATGGTTAAGGCTTTTAATCTCGAACAAAGCTTCAAATCGTGATAATTATGTGCAATTAATTAATAAAGGTAAAATTGAGATTCAAAATAGCTTTAAGCAGCTTGATAGAATTATGCAAAAACAAGTTCAGTGATCAATGGTTATGCAAGAGAAGTCCAAAAAGCGGCTGGGTGTGTGCTTGAATGAGTACTCGGACAATAGTGTTTTGTTAAATGAGGCACAGCAGATAGTCAGCCGCGAGCGCTGTTCATGGTTTGTCATTTATATAGAGAATAATTTTGATCTTCTGGATTCCATATCAAAGCAACGATTGGAAAGGTCGATTGATCAAGCAATAGAGATGGGCGCAGAAATCATTCGTTTACCTTCCAGCGATGTTGTGAAAGGTATTATCACTGCTGTTGAATTGTATGATATCACGCATGTTATTGTTGGAAAACGTCGTAAGCAAGGTATTTTGCAAAAACTAATTCCTACCGTGCCAACAAAATTGCTTAAATATGATGCTGCATTTGAAATTCAAGTTATCACTTTACAGAGCCAGGATGCAGAGAAAAAAACAATCAATAGTGTTAAATTATGGCGTTCATATCTGTTAAGTGTGCTACTTGTTATTGTGCTGACAATAGGTCTTGAGCTGATTCAAGAGTCTATGCCTGAGTATAAGTTTAATGCCAGTATTTATAATGTTTCAATGATTTATTTGCTGGCAATCGTATTTTGTGCTGTCAGATACGGGTTTAAGCCAGCGTTGCTGGCGTCTGTTTTGAGTTTTGGTTTTTATAATTTCTTTTTCATTACTCCCTTTTATCAGTTTGGTTTAAACCAGTTCAGTGATGTTATTAATTTTACATTATTCTTAAGTGCATCCATTATTTCGGTTGCTGTTGCACACTTATATAAAAATAATATTGTTACCTTGCGGGAGAGAGAGTTTGCTGCAAGTTCGTTGCATAACCTTAGTAAAGAGGTGGCCGGTTCGGCTAATATCAATGATATTATTCCGCTATTAGGAAAGCATCTAAATGACATTATTTGTTCGGAAGTTATATTGCTCATAAAAGAAGCCAAACTAAATGTTGTTTTTCCTGTATCTGCTGACACCCCCCAAGATATATTAAAGTTAGCTAATCGTGTATTTAAAACCCAAACTGTTATTTACGAGAGTGGTTGGGCATTGTATCCCATGTCAACAGCACGTAATAATATTGGTGTTGTAGCCGTAAAAGATCAAGGCGAGTTAATCAATGACACGTTAATAGAGGCGCTTTGCTATCAAGTTGCAATTGCAATTGAGCGTTCACGTTTAATGCGAGAATCAGAAGATATAAAGTTAAAACACCAAAAGGAATCACTTAGAAGTGCATTATTGTCTTCTATCTCGCATGATCTGAAAACTCCACTAGTTTCAATTATTGGCTCTCTTTCTTCAATTAAGCATATGAAAGAATCATTGACCGATCAAGAGTGTGAAGAGCTAATTGGTATGGCAATAGAAGAAGCAGAGCGATTAAATAAGTCTATCACAAATATTTTAAGCATGACCAAAATTGAATCGGGTGACTTGACGCCATCAAAACAATGGATTGAGCCTAAATCAATTTTTCATGACTCTATTCAGCGATTATCCGCTAATTTAGAACATCATGCGGTACAGATAGATGGTGAACAGAGTGAGTTCTTGATCAATGTTGATCCGGTTTTATTTATCCAGGTTATTCAAAACTTGTTAGAAAATGCAATAAAATATACGTCAAATGGCAGCAAAGTGACGCTTTCTGCTTTTATTAAGCATAATAAAGTTATCATGGAATATAGAGATAATGGCCAGGGTATTCCTCGTAAAGATCATAAGCGTATATTAAATAAATTTACTCGAATAGAAAACAGAGATGCTGCGATTGCTGGTACAGGTCTGGGGTTTGCTATTTGCAAAGCAATAATAGAAATACATGGCGGACAAATGCGTTTAAGGGATAATCCCGAAGGTCCAGGTTTATCTGTGGTTATTACACTAAATGAATATCAACACATCAATGAGCAACAGTAAGGTATATGAAGTGAAAAGTACGATTTTAATTATTGATGATGAAAGGCAAATACGAAAATTTTTGCGTATTAGTCTTTCGGCAGCAGGATATAAGGTACAAGAGGCTGAAAAAGGAGAGGAAGGAGTTAGGGTGTGTCTTTCAATTAAGCCTGATTTAATTATATGCGACCTTGGATTGCCTGACATAGATGGTAATGAGGTGATAGAAGCAATAAGGGCTGTTTCTCAAGTGCCAATTATTGTATTATCGGTTCGTTCTGACAATAATGATATCATTAAAGCATTGGACCTAGGAGCTGATGATTACTTGGTGAAGCCCTTTGATACCCAAGTATTATTGGCAAGAATAAGGGCTAATTTACGCAAAATGGCAAAGTTAGAAAGTGGCGAGCCAATTATGACAGTTGGTGACATCATGATGGATACATTAAAGCATGAGGTTACCATAAAAAACGATAAAATTAGTTTGTCCCCAAAAGAATATAAGTTGTTAAAATACCTTATGTCACATGTTGGAAAAATGGTCATGCATAGCCAGCTCTTGAACGAGCTTTGGGGTAAGGCGCATGAAGATAATATTCAGTATTTAAGAATATATATAGGTCAGCTGCGTCAAAAAATTGAACCTAATGCTAGTAACCCTACGTATATTATTACGGAACCTGGTATAGGCTATCGAATGGAAAAATTGTAGGTGAGGTGGTTGTTATATGTATAAAATCATTTTTGCATGACTAAAAAGATGTAGTATTCGAAGGATTTATAGAGTGGTAACTTATGGAGTGGGTGTTTGATTATACAATTTGGATCAGTTTTTTGTCACTTACGGCATTGGAAATTGTTCTAGGTATTGATAATGTTGTTTTTATTGCTTTGTTAGTGAGCCATTTACCTGAAAAGCAACGAGAAAGAGCAAGGGTCATTGGGCTTATACTCGCATTAATGATGCGAATAGCAATGTTATTTAGTATTGTATGGATTATTGGCTTAAAAGAACCTTGGGTGGAGTTTTTTGGAAATACATTCTCTGGGAAAGATTTACTCATGCTGGTAGGAGGCACGTTTTTACTCTATAAAGCAACAGATAGTATCCATAATGAAGTAACAGGTGATAAAAAAGAGCAATTTAAAAAATTTAGCGGCGGTTTTGCCAGCGTTATTCTACAAATAGTGGTGATTGATTTGGTCTTTTCATTTGATTCGGTGATTACGGCTGTTGGTATTGCTGAACATATTTGGGTTATTGTTGCTGCAATGGTAGTTGCTATGATGGTAATGATAGTTTCATCTGGTATCATAGCGCAATTTATAGAGGCGCATCCAACTTTAAAAATGCTAGCACTTTCGTTTGTTATGATGATAGGTGTGTTTTTGGTTGCTGAGGGTTTAGGGTTTCATGTGCCCAAAGGATATATTTATTTTGGGATGGCCTTCTCTTTGGGTGTTGAGGTGCTCAATATGATGGTTAGAAGAAAAAACGATTAATGCATGCGTACCAAGATAGTTAAAACAGTAAATAACGTTGAGCTAGTAGATTGATATTTTTTAGTAATTTAAAATATAAAAGCTCTCAGATTATATATAATCTGAGAGCTTTTTAAAACTATACCCATTTCTTTTGAGGAAATCGTAAGTCAGGTTGTCCTTTGGCGTGATTCACGATTAGTATAAAGGCATTGTTTATGCAAAAATAAAGTCACTTTCATCCAATGAAGTTACGCCAGTAACATCAAGCTGGAAATCAACGTCATGATTTTCAGCGGAGATGGTAACGTGATTTTTGCCAGTTTGTTCTATGACAAGGTCATCAAAGTTTACAATGCCACTATCTGCAAGTTTGGTAACGTCAATCTTATCAAATCCGTCGTTAAATCGAACGATAGTGTCTTTTTCTTCTGACGTTGAATCAAATATGGATGAGAAGATAAACATATTGCTTCCAGGTCCACCATCAAGCCTATCTGAGCCTAGGCCGCCATTGATGATGTCATCCCCTGTGCCGCCCATGATGTTATCATCGCCTTCGTCACCAAAAAGGGTGTCATTACCTTTACCACCCTTAACCGAGTCATTGCCACTACCACCTGAGACGGTATCATTGCCACTATGTCCAACAACGTAGTCGTTTCCATTGCCACCTAGTACAGTGTCTTCGCCGCCGCCGCCAAATAAGCGGTCATTGCCTTCACCACCTTCAATAGTGTCATTGCCAGATTGGCCATGGATATAATCATTACCATCACCACCATTGACAGTGTCATCTCCGCTTCCGGCTTTAACATGGTCGTTACCATCTCCGGCATGGATTTCATCGCCTCTACCATTGCCTTCAATGGTGTCATCGCCATTACCGCCGTCAATATAGTCTATACCATGGCCACCCAATAATGTGTCATTGCCATTGCCACCAATAAGCGTGTCGTCGCCTTTGCCACCAACGATATAATCATTGCCGTTGCCACCATCAATAATGTCGTTGCCACTATGTTTAGTGCTGGATTTGGATCCAGGCGGAGGAGTGTATGATGGGTCATTATCTCCAAATAGTGTGTCATCGCCATCACCACCAAAGAGTGTATCATGATCATCTCCGCCTTCGATAATGTCGTTTCCATCGTCACCAAATAAGAAGTCATTACCTTCATCACCAGATAAATCATCATCACCATCATCACCAGAAATATAGTCATCACCCTGGAATCCAGAGATATTATCAGTGCCGTTTTTTCCTAATATCCAGTCACTTTTATTGCTACCGTCAAGTAAATCAACAGATTCACTGGTGTCGCTACCTTCGATGATGAAGCCTTTTATTTCGTCTCCTGTTATCTCATGATATGCCGATAGAGAGTTAACGATAACAGGGTTGCCTGATGTATCTGTTGTCTCATGAGAGGTAGTAGCATCAGCGATAGTTAGATGACGATACTCACCAGCATTTGCAAGCAAGAAAGTGCCTTGGCCTTTAAAGTCTAGGTTGTATTCCATTGCCTCTAACTCAGTAACTCTACTGCCAAGTGCGTCAATAGTGACTGCATAGCCACCCTCGTGGCCACTTGATACGCCAATTACTTGTTTGTAATCGGATTCTTCATCTGCGGTACGATAGCTACTAGTGATGCCTCCAGTAATACTAAGAATAATGCCCGTGCCATTGTCAGTATACGCAATGGCGTTGTTCGTGTATTTAGCACCTTCGGTGTTAGTAGGTATTGTTTCTGACCCAAAAAGGGAAGAGCCTTTTATGGTACCAAAATTATAAATTTTAGCATCGGGTGCATCAATTTGTAGGGCTGGATTTGGCATGTCAGGTGCTGTACCTGGGGTGGTGACAACACTTGCTTGGGTTAGAAATAGGGGTTGA